>Ga0209589_1002926_pt1 | contig 29799 bp, 15 predicted proteins | sample CowpeawhiteBW_FD_187525 | JGI IMG/M metagenome (GOLD analysis project Ga0209589, IMG submission 187525) | Root nodule microbial communities of legume samples collected from California USA - Cow pea white BW (SPAdes) (version 2) | ecosystem: Host-associated > Plants > Roots > Nodule | place: USA...
TTTTTATATATATATATATATATATATATATATATATATATATATATATATGAAGAAAATAAACAACCTTTACCAAAGCTTACTTTGTTTGAAACTTTAATTGATTGAAAATAATCCTTAATTCAAGTTTATAAAAATAAATTAAAGAGAAAGTAGAGAAAAATTTCTAGAAAAAAAAAAGAAAAATGATAGAGTAGTTTCACAATAAGCATAAATCTAGCTATAACATTTTAGCTCAAGTGCATGTGATTAAGTAAGTTAATTTTATCAATTATATAAAATAAACATCTACTCCATTTTGCGATAGATTGAAGCGCCCAAAAATAATATAAAAATATATAATTTAAATAATACATAACTATAATCAATTATATATATATATATATATATATATATATATATATATATATATACGTTCATGAAATAATTTTTTCTCTCTTCATTAATTATGTTAAACATTTTCCTGATTCTCTATATTCTTTCTCCGTTAAAAATATTTCTGTTCTAATTTGTTGAATAGACAAAGTTAGATGCATTTTTTTTATGTATTTTCTCCATAATTATGACAGACATGAGGGACGATTTTTTATTGCTGAAATTGATTACATGGATATAATTCTAAATTTAATTTAAAAATATATAATATCTATATCGTACCTAATATTCTCTTGTCTAAGAAAGCAGATGCAAGTCCCTTTCAAAAGCCCATGCCCCACCTAATATTCTCTTGTCTAACATTTTTAGCTGACTCCTATTTTGTTGCATGCATTCATAAAATCTTTTTGTTTTTGACCTTTCGGACACCACAAACAATATAAAACTTTCGTAGTGTTTTTTTTTCTTTGATGAAAAACATAATAAGATAATGATTGATGGTATACCGTTAGCCAACAAAATCTGCACTGTTAAGTGCCTTATATATGGTTATATTATGTATCTTTACCTAACCTCACTTTACTTGACATCATCACTCACTTAATACCTCTGCCATATTACATTTTTATAAATATTTAGGATCTAAAACCTTTTAAAAATAGGAAAATGATAACTTTTGTCAAAAAGATAATTTTCCTTAAAAATATTAGAATCTAACATATAGACAATGATATATGCAACATCGTATAATATCAAGAAAAAGTTATAACTAATTACGCTAAATCGATCTTGCATACATTTTAACTTTAGATAAAATATTTACTTTTTTAAATTTTTAATAAAATGAAATTTATACTTTATAACTTTTAATAAACATCGACAACTCCTAAGCTTTTAATAAATGATAATTACATAACTTTTATGCCTCGGTTATAATCACAACCAAGACAGTAACACTCCCAAAACTTTTAAAATTCTCGTTGTTTTAAGTTTTTTGAATTGATGACAGTTTTATGCCTTGAGTCTCACTAAATTGAGGCATAAAAGGCCTTATGTTACGGTCAAATATCACCCGAGGCCTATGAGTGGCAGTCACTTTTCTAGCGTGGCACTCTTTTTTATTATTTTTGTGAGAATATGACTCGATTTAGCGTTTAATTGAGGCTTGAGTGTTTATGCCTTGATTTCAAATCAACCGAGGTAGTAAAACTAGTTAGGGTTAAAAAAACCAAATCGCTTCACTATTTCAACATCTTCAACCTTTGTTTCTACGAACAAAAGATGTTGATTCTAGTAGAAAGAGCACGCCAGCCACTCCGTTCACCCCTCCATTGTGCTGGTTGGCCATCGAACAGGTTGTTCTTGTGGCTCCTCTATTGTTGTTGTGAATCCTGCCCCTTTGTATGATTCATTTTTATGTTTTGTTTCATTTTTGTTTTGCCTCTATTCTTCTTCTTTTTTGCGTTATTTTGTATGTTCTTGAGTTTTCAATCTTGAATTTGAGATTGTGATGATGTATGATAGAAATTTGGTTTGTATTTCGACAGAAATTAAGTGTGTAAATTTTTTGAAGCTCGTAAAGATGAGATTGTTGATGATGGAAAATACTTTGCTTTTAAAGATGGGATTAATGATGATAAACTATGCAATATACTTTGTTTGATTTTTGAAATTATGAAAAATTATCATAATTTTTTTAATAACTAATATGCCTCAGTTGGTGTAACATCCCGAACGGATATTACTAATTTAAATAATAAAATAAAGAATTATGATGAAAACCTCATTTATTATACTTCATTTCTTAAAAACACGGGAAATTTTAAATTTTATTATATCGTAAAATAAATCAAACCCATAATTTATGAAACTCCAATACAATAACCAAGTTCAATAATCCAAATGATTACAAAGTCTTTACATTCCATAAAATAATAAACTCGGTAGAAAATTCCCAAGATAGCCCACACTTTGGCTCTATGCCTCACCAGATCCCCCTACAACATCATATGCTCACGTGTAACAGAATACAAGATCATCGCTAAACACAAGTAGATAGAGTGAGCAAACAGTATAAAACTTATACATACATACAGTTCAAATATATGCACACACATAAAAGGAACCCCTATCATTTGATTCCACACAACATGGCCACCACCATGTCATACATTCTCTATATCTTTGATGAATACCTCAAGATGTCTTACTGCCACACCTACAAGAAACAACTTGTAGAACATGTGCGAAAAACCTGCTACGGACCATACTCCGTAATGCCAGGTGGAGTTCCCAATACAAACATAGTTCGTAACGTCCCAAGACTACTAAACTCGTTAGCTTAATATTGAGGAGGGCAATCTATTTGGACCCATCCGTACGAGCCACAACTCGCACACTCACACCAGTAACACTTGCCAACCCGAGCCACAACTCAAGAGTTCCTCGTGTTCATCTGCCAAACCAGGCCATAACTCAAGAGATGTCATTCCGAGCCACAACTCAAAGGATATGTTCTGAGCCACAACTCAAGGAACACTCCAGCAAACCGACCTTTAAGGTATCACCAAAGCCTTGTAAATCACACACATCCAAAGCAACAAAACACAAGTCCTGCCTCTGTATTATCGCCTGGTGCTACTCTAGAGCCGCTAGGCAAAATTCGCTTCCAGACCATATAGCGGAGGCCTCGTGCTGCCAGGCGCTAAACACCTCTAGTGCCACTACCTTAACATACATCGCCTGGTGGGACGACCCTCACCGCTAGGCACCACGTGTTCCAGTAGCCATTGTGAGTGTAGCCATCGCTTGGCGGTTCAAACACCACCGTCAGGCGTTACACCAGTATTTGCACAGTACTGGTTTTTGTTCAGGTCCAGGCGCAATTGTTCACACACTACCCATATTGCCACTAATCCAAAGTACCATAAACCTAGTTTATTATTGTCAACAATGATTTCAGTTGTCATAACTTCTCTTATGTACATTCATTCCCTAAATGTTGTCACATATGTAATCCCAGGTATTCACTTTTATCATTTCTTTATTAACTAACGGAAATGCCCTCCCCCTTCCAACATAACCACATCACTAATTCAACCTTACCATAGAATAGACCTATACCTTATATCCAACTGTTGCATCTTCACTTAGGAACTCTAACTTTTAATTGTCCTATACCTCTCAATTCGGAAATACTTTAATTTAATAAGACTCTTTACTGCATTGTTATTACTGTCATGCTTCTTCCAACCCCCATTAGCACTCATTTTAATCACCCCAGACCGTTGTGCATATAATTTCTCAATCCTACATTCAGCATCAATCTGATTCACAAAAATCCCAGACCCTCCAATGCACCTCATAGCCACGTAGGTTTTTTATTCTGTGTTGGCGCTTGACGACTCAATCAGTATTGCCAAGCGATGCATAATACTCTGGGAAATTCCCAGAATTTCCAGCACCTGCAAAGACCCCAAAAAACCCAAAAAATCATCTCTCTCAATATCCCCACGATCCCACCGTCGATCAAACTTCCAAAGGGTTCTAATACTAACATAATTATGTAATTACAATTTCCTTAAGATAATTCCTACATCCATTAATCCTAGATGTTGTAACATCCTTATTAGATATTACTTATTTAAAATTAAAGAAATAAGAAATGAACATCAAACATTAACTCTTTTATTACCCCAAACGCGGGAAAATTCAATAATAAAATTAACGCGCCAAAACTATTTAATAATAGTAATTAAGATTATTACAATTTTCCAAAATGCAATAAAATAACAGCAAAATGACAAATTCCTAGCTTCAACCCAAGCTAGCCCTTCTCTCCGTCTCAAGCGTTAACAGCATCACCTGTATCATCAACTGCTCCCGTGTAAAGAATTACACGATCATCGCCAAACACAAACAGAAAGGGTGGGCTCAATAATAAGAGAGAACACATCAAGTAATAATATAAATACACCCTGTTATATTATTATAATTAGACCTTGGCCAAGTCCTTAATTCCCTAAAGCTTTTCAACCTCTAATTCCCTAAAGCCATGGACTCAGGATTTATGATGCTCACACGAACCTGCCCGCTCGTAGTCCTGCCTCTACGAACCTTCCCGCTCGTAGTTCTACTCTACGAACCTGCCTGCCTGTAGTCCAACACATGTGATCCACCAACTATGTAAGACCTAGGAAATTTAAATAATTAAATAAATAATTATTTAATAAATGTGGGTAGTAGGAACCCTTATGGCATTTAATGCATATTGTTATAACGTGGAAAAGTACTAGCTCAAGTGGTTGAGAGTACTTAGTTATGTTGAGAGGACTTGGGTTCAAGTCCTATGTGTGCTAAATTGTGTGTTATTTTAATAAGTGCATTATTTTAAATGTTATGTTTGGATGTGGTTAGTGATAATGTAATCCTAAAATTATAGGAATTATCATGAAACATGAAAGGGTTGAGGAACCCTAGCAGCCAAGAGAAGCAGCTTAGAGGGCTGGAAACATTTCGTCTATGACTGTTGGAAGGAAAGCAAAAGCTAAGAGAGTTTTGGGTTAGAGGACCAATTGGGGCGCGAATTCCAAGTTAGGGGAGCTATTTTTAATTGTTTTGATTCGTGACTAATGTACTGTGATTGTATGAATTGAATTGCATGAACCCCCTTATTGAATTACGTTGTTCTCGCAAAATTCTGGGTTTTCGCCCAAAAACTGCCTGGCGGGCATGAAGGTGTCGCTAGGCGGCACGTCAATTTTTACCCAAATTTTGGGTTCTGTCATGAACTGCCTGGCAGTGAGACAGAACTGCCATGCGATGTGCATTGTTCTATCACCGTTTGATTGCAAAACTGTATATTTCGTGGTGTATTGATCTTTCAATGATGTCTATATTTGTGAGGTTTCAAAAATACCATGAATTCCTTACTGCTCGTGTGATTTTGAATTCCCAATGGGAATGAAGATGAGATGAATTATGATTCAACCTAAGAAAGAAATTGAATGTTGGGTTTCAGGGTATATAATAATGTATGGGGAAACCTTATGGTGCGAAAGGAGTAATAAGATTGGGAGTCAAATTGATAAATTGCGAGGGGTTATTTGATTATGGTAAAATGGGAGTCTAGATCAAATTATGGGAAATCTAGTTTTCCTTGTGTGTTTGCAGAAATGCGAGTTTTTGGCCAGGTTTTGGTGAGCAGCTTGGCGGCTCCTTATTGGCCGCTAGGCGATGACGAGCAACAGGTGTTGTGTTGTGAATTTGAGTGATTGGCAACGAAGGAAAGGAAACCATGAAAGTGAATGTTAGAATGAAATTAAGTGAGGAAGGGAGGAGGGATAGGACATGAAAATTTATGGAATATGAGACTAGTAAATGGGAAGTGGTGATAGGTTATACATATGTGAGGAGTGGTAAGATATGGTATTGAAAGAAAAGGGAAAAGTTACTGTCAATTACAGGTCTAAGTGTTAGGAAGCATAATTTTTGTCAGGTTGGTATCCTAGGATGTATAATGGGCAAGCCTTAGTGAGTAAGAAATTAATCTTAAATGGTACACTATAATGTTCAAAGGATCGACTAAAAGAGTTGACATTATTGACAATGCAGTATAAGAAAATTGCCCAATTTTAGAAAACTATTAGCCAAGATTAGCCAAGATTAGAGAACTTGGTGAGTCATGGGTCTAGAACAAATGAATATATCAAGGTGAGCTAAGAGTAATGGACTGATTTTGGTATGGCTGAGTGATTAGCATAATACCTGAGAAGAGAGGGTATAGTGATAATTGTGGTAGTATTTTGTATTAAGAAATTACCAAACTTGAGTGCCAAGACCAGTAAACAGCGCTACTGATATAGCACCTAGCGGCACGAGAGAGTGCGCCAGGCGATAGGATTCCTAGAGACAGTCCTGCATCGCGTGGCGCCTGGCGGCAAGGTGTGTTTCGCTAGGTGACAAACCTTGAAATAGTGGGTTTGTTTGGAGCTTGGCGCCTGGCGGCAAGGGGGAAACCGCCAGGCGGTCTGCGCAAGTTTCTCTTGGCAGCTCTCAGGTCGCGCCAGGCGATAATGTTGCAGGTATTTATGACTTGCGTGTGTTGTTTTTAAGCATAGATGCTATACTTGGATCAGGAGATGTTGTGCCATGAGCGGGTAGGTTCATGAATGGTGGTGGACATATGATGATATGAGTGGGGAGATTCATATCCAGTTACTCTCGTGTGAGGATACGAGCGAGGTAGGTTCATATATTTCGTGCTCACACTTGAGAGATGTTGCGTGCGAGGAGGTATGTAGCTGGCGGATCACATATGTTGGACTATGGGCAAGTAGGTCCGTAGAGCAGGTCTACGAGCGGGGAGGTTCGTAGAGTAGGACTATGAGCGGGGAGGTTCGTAGAGGCAAGACCACAAGCGGGCAGGTTCGTGTGAGCATCATAAATCCTGAGTCTAAGACTAACTACTTGTGTGTTATGAAGGTTGAAAAGCCTTGGGGATTAAGGTCTTGGCCAAGAACTAAGTAGAATGAATAAGATAGGTGTCTCATTTATATATTTTGTTAATTTATATAATATTTCTAATTTTATCAGCTCACCCTTTTTGTTTGTGATTGGCGATGATCGTGTGATTCGTTACACGGGAGCAGATGATGATATAGGTGATGCTGAGGATGCTCAAGCGACGGAGTGAGGGCTAGTTGGGATTAGAGCTAGGGATTTTTATTTTGTATTCATTTATGTTAATGGATTTTGGAAATTGTAATGATTTTACTACTACTGTTTATAGTTTTGGCGTGATGTTTAAACATTTTAAATTTCCCGTGTTTGGGAATAATAATATTGCGACGTTTGAACTTCCTTTTTCTATATTTATTTATTTAATTAAGTAACATTCCTTAGGGATGTTACAAAATGTCATAAAGGCTTCTACTACCCGCATTTATTAAATAATTATTTATTTAATTATTTAAATTTCTCGGGTCATACAGACGCAGTATTCCAATCTCTTCCACACCCTAAAAATGTATCTTTATCGTTATTTACTCAATTACCTTAAATCGCTGCAAAATTCAATCAACCAATTTCATCTAGTATTCACTCATAGTTAGAGTTATATGTCCCTCTGATTAAAATCACCCAGAATCACCAAAACAATGAAAATCGAGCCACATTGCTCGCGTCGCCTGGCAGGTGTTTATCGCCGTTAAACGAATCATACAAAAACCCCGAGAACTGGGTTGCAGAACATGCATCACCTGGCGGCATGAACTGGGCCGCCAGATAGTTCCTCTCGGGTGCCCAGAATTACATAGAAAAGAGGATGAGTCACCTGGCAGCTTTGAAGGTCTGTCAGGCAGTTTCTGGAAATTTTCCAAAAATATGAATTTACACAGAATTATCACAGTTCAAGCTTTCAAACAATCATTCAATCATGTAAGAATAATAACATGAATTAGAATAACGGAGTCCAACTCCCCTAACCTAGTACTCCTTGCTTCCAATTATAAAAGCTTGGAACCTTGGTGATAGCAAACAATCCACTCCTCTTCCACACGTCAATAAGCTTCTAACTCCACCCTTGGCTCTTCAAAAACTCCTCCTCAAGTGTATAGATACTGCTATTCTCTTTTCTCTCTAGTGTCTCTCCCCCCCTAACTCACTTATTTAATCCTAATTACTAGAAAAACAAAAATGACATTAAAATTATGTTTAATTGTCATTCAATGGTTGTTCCTTGGTGGTTTTCCATTCCCCTTGGCTGCCCCTTTCTGACGGCTAGGGTTCCTTACCTTTCTCATTCATGCCAAAATGCTTTAGCAAAAAGAAAGCTTAATTTGTGTATACTAAGGTTCAAACACACATCCATGCAATTACCAAGCCAATGCATCACCATTCAACCAATTCATGTTTCATGATAATTCCTATAAATCTAGGATTTTATTATCATTCTTCAACCTTTTAAACTAGTTCTATTCCACGTCATACAAGTCAACATGCAATGTCATAAAGACTCCCACTACCCGCATTTATTAATTAATTAATTAATTAATTAATTAAATTTTGTGGGTCTTACAGTTGGGACATAACCAAGGTAGTAAATCTCGCTTTCTGCCTCGGTTGGACCAAACTCGAGGCAGAAAGTACATTTAATTTTTTTTATTTTTGATGCCCATTAGGCTCCAGTTGTGGAGGGAACTGAGACAGTAACACTAAAATATGCCTTAGTTCATAATGAGGAATAAAAAACTGTCTTTTTACCTCGCCTGCATATGTCTTGGGTGCAAACCCGAAGGCAAAAGTTAAAAATAACCGCGGTTAAGAAAACAATAGATAACTACTAAAAAAAACTCAAGAGAAAAACAATTTAAGTCTTGAAAAATCAAGAGGAAACAATGTGACATTAACTCAACAACATAGTCACACAAAAATATTATTATATGCCTAGAAAAAGTAATCAAGAGGAATTTCAGGATCAATACACAACATTTAAAACTCGGACAAAATCAAGAGCGTATTCATTTTCACCATCATCTGTAAAATTAAAGATAATATGATTATCTAAATCATTTCCATCACTCTTCTTGTCCAAATAAATATGGGGATTTAAAGATTGAAAAACATAAAACACAAATTGGAAAACAAAATTAGAAATCAAAATAGAAATCAAGAATCTCAAAACAGATTAATCCAAAGATTCAAGACTCAATCTATATATATATATATATATATATATATATATATATATATATATATATATATATTAAATCATACATATATTAAAATCATATATCATTTATATATTTAATGGATACAATTTCAATTCATTCCTTTAATAAAACATTGTAACTAAGTATTTAACTATTAGTCCATTAGCTATATCTCATGTCATAATATTATTGACATCAATTACTAAAGACACTATACTCTACTTCCAAAAGATACATATGTTGAATTAGAATAAAAAATATGCACCTATCACATTACCTTCACTAAGTATGTCATTAAAGCAAAGTTATATAACATGGACTATATTCCACTCATGTGATAAGGTAAATCCCTATAACCATGCATTGACGTCTTCTTCAAAAGCCCTTTGAATCGTTCCCAGGATTGGTTCATTGATTCTTCATAGTCTTGTTGGAATGATGTTATCTCTTGCTTTCCTTAATTAACCTTAGACTGAGGGAAAATTTTTTGAAGAGATTTTTGTACCAAATCATCCCATTCAATTAGGCTATTTTTCAGGGAAAGAGTGCAACCATACCTTTGCATTCCCTACTAAGGAAAAAGGAAACACACTCAAACGAATATCATTATCAGGTACTTAGTTTATTTTCATTATGCTGCAAATTGGGAATGTGGCCAAGGGATTATGTGGATTTTCATGAGATAAACCATGAAATTGATTATTCTACACCAAATGAATAAGGGTAGGCTTCATTTCCATGTTTGTTGCAACTATGGTTAGCCTGGCTATGCTGTTAAAATTTAGTAGACTTGAAAATGTTGTATAGTCTCCCAAAGTATGTTGTCCTTCACCTACTCTAGCCATATCCATCTCTTCTTCCTAATCAAATGGTTGGATATGTGCGTGATCAAAGAAATTCGTTGTACTTTCTACTATTATGAAGGAATCTTGACATGCTTCCTTGAACAATCTTCTCCTTATGATCTTGTTTCTCCGAGCTATTCTTTCAATCTCCAAATCATCGAGTAATTAATTAGCCGGAAACCTACGTCTCATGCACAATTAAGAAAACTAGAAGAAACACATTAAATAGTGAAAAAACAACTTTTTGAAATAAATAAATAACCCAAATCGGAAAACAAACACAATTAAATTAAACCAAAGTTTAGTCTCCGATAATAGCGCTAAAAACTTGTTACGTGATTGGCAAGTATACCAAATCATACAAGTAATATAGTGGAAAAGTCCATATATCGTCGTATCCCACACAGACTAACGTGGTTTAAATTAATTGGTTAATTACTGATAAATGGTGAGGATAACAAAACAAATTTTGTTTAGATAAAAGATAAATTTAGAATTAAATGTAAAGAATAAACAGAAATTGGCACAATGAAAACAAATAGATTGATTGAGAAAATATAATATAAAAAGTTCATCGGGATTGGGATTCACGGTTCCATTCTAAGTAAAAACAACAAATAATACATTTTTGTTTCCGTCTCTCACGCTCATCATTTTTAACAAGCCTTGATTTTGTCACACAAGCTTAAACTAGAATAATAAAACCTTTATGTCTAACAATTCTTACTATTTCATTTAGATTAATGACCAATATGTTGATCATTAAGAATAATCAATGATCACATCTATGTCTAGCATGTGAAATCAATAGTTGTTTTATCCTACTCAGGTTTTTCAAACAATCTTTTGGATCAACCGGTACTCCCCAATATGCACAATATCTAGAATATGCACAATATCTAGAATATGCAAGTTGAAGATCATAATTTGGTTTCCCAAACTATCTTTCAGATTAGTTGGTGCTCCCGAATGTGGAAAATTCATAGACTATGTAGTTAAAATAAGAAAAAATATAAGAGATTATGGAAAATAATAATATTGAATGAAGAATTCACAAAGAATTAAGAATACATTACACCAACCCCCATGAAAGAGAGAGTTAGTTACTCCTAAACATACTGAACACTAAATTAATGATGAAATTGAATGTCTTCAGCGTTTGCAATGCCCTTCTACCTTCAAATGTATAGATATCAAGTTTTTTTTCTCTCCAAATGTGTGTTTTAACCTCTATCAAGCCCTCAATTTATAGATTTTTGAAATGCACAGCTCGCTGGACGAATTAAGCATGATTCGCTGGGAAATTAGTCCTTCACTGGGCGGATGGCAAAAAAACTTGTACTAGAATTTCCTGTTGGATATATCTTTTTTTATCAACTAGAACTCCATATATTCAATTTACTCTTCAATTCTTCTAACATGTAGTTACGTAACCAACTTTGTGGATAACTGATATTTTTTATAATCTTTGATTATTCAATATTCCACTCATTATGTTGATAATCTTCTATTAAGACTTTGGCAAGTGTACCAAGTCGCGCAAGTAGTAACCGATAAGACCCAGTTATCGTTTTCCCAAGGGAGTTGCGTTTGTTTAGTTAACTATGCGTACTCACTAATTTAGGCAATGAATATGAACATAGATTGATTTGAAACAAGTGAAAGCATAAAATATTTCTAAACTGGAAAGTCATAAAATAATTAGGGCAAAGACTCATTTGGGGTTGGATTTCATGACCAAAACTTTAAGCAATCATCTCAACAATATATATTTTAATATAATCAAGCTTTTACATCAAAGGTACTCAAGCACTAATCCCTTAGAGGCAAGTTCTAAGCTATTATGTAGAAATACTAATCCTTTAGATATTTAAACACAAAAAGATGCATTAAAAGAAGATGTCTACAATGACCAAGAGCTTTGGTTTATGTCTAGAACCAAATCTCTAGGTTGTTTTATCCATGTCTAACATTCCAAAACATTTCCCAATGATTAGATACCACCAAAACACATAGATATTCCATCATGCACGTAAATAATGTAGATAGAATACAAAAGTAGTGAAAGAGATTCTATTGCAAAGAAGAAACTACAATGAGTTTAGGTACATTACATTCAACCCCAATGAAATGGAGTTTAGCTACTCTTATACATCTAGAACATAAAGGGAGTTGAAATTGTGGAGTGGATGAAGAAATATGAATTCTTTGAGCCCTAAAAAGTGCCTCAACCTCTATCTTGAGTTCCAGTAGTGTTCCCTTTACCAAAACTGAGTTTTTCCTCGAGTCTCGACACTTTCAATGTTTGTCCAAAAGGTGATTTCTCGCTGGGCCAGAAGTCCTTCTCATTGGGCGAACAAGTCTTCCTCGCTGGGTGAGCACATCTTACTTGATGGGTGAGCGAATTCAAGCAGTTGCTAGTTATTCTTCTTCAATCTTCCATTTTTCCTACAAAAGTTCATAAACAACAAACTAAACCTGCCTTTGAAGAATAATTACAAAGTCCTAAATTCTTTCATGGAATTAACATAGAACACATGAATAAAAGACAATTAAGAGGTTCTAATAAGTGTAAATAATAGGTAATTATCACACTTATCAACTCCTACAATCTCCAAGATTTCCCCTTATTTGCCCTTTATCTTTTCACTTTTATTGAATAAAACCTGAAATATCAAATAAAATCACAATAAAACATAAAATGAACTAAAAAAAAACATGATAATGTCAATTATCTCCTTTCTTGGAATAATTATGTTTACAATGCATTATATGAAACTTGTCATATAAATACATAAAGTCAGTATTTTAGTACAAGTATAATTATGATAGAATAAGTGGGCTCTAAAAAGGGGTTGGATAGAGCTTGTAGAATTTTTTTTGTCTACAACACTAAATTAGACTGTCTAATTCTCCAAGAATACATAAGGGATTTTATACTAATTCACCCAAAACACACGAGCTACATCCAATTCTTTTTTAAGCACACAACTTAAGAGGTCCCACTGATCAACAAAATTGAATACAACGAGTATGCAAAACCTCACCAGATTACCCCATATTCTTTCATAAGATTAACAATTCTCAAGGAACGAAAAAAAAAAAACTCTCACTAAGAGCATAGTTAAAGCTCACATGGGAAAGCTTCACAATGTGAAGAATTACAAAGTTTTCTCTCAACTCAACAAAAGACACAATGTATGCAATTAAGATCCAAAAATAAAAGTTGATGTGTTGATCAATTTTTAACTTAATCTTTCTATATATCTTTTGAAATCTTGATCACTGCTTGTATATAAGGCATGCTTTGATCTTGCAATGCCTTCATGTAGAAATCTTAAGTTGTATATTCTAACTTTATGATAGATAAATCTTGTTTTAAAAATATATGATTTAATCTTTTCAATGTTCATACTTGAATTTGTTAAAGGAGATAATTCAAACATAATATTTAGATATAGCAATCAAGTGTAATCAAACATACTTAATCAATAATCCTTAAGATTATTTGTTTCCTAAAAAGTTGTGTTGGTGTAATTTGGCTGTAGAAGGGGGAAGGAGGGAGCATGAATAGAGCATGAAAACAAATTCAAAAACCACGTGCACAAATATACAAATGCAAGCAAATTAACTAATTAAACTAAAAGTGTAGGGATAGAGAAAATGCACACAACATATTTATAATGGTTCACTTCAACTTGAGGCTACATCCATATTACAAGTCAGACGTCAATATTAACCATTTAATTCCCAAAATTCCACCGTGTGTTTTTTTACGTTTGTTGCCTACATGTGACATAAATTCAATGACGTGGTAAGTTGTTTTGTGTTAGTGATAATACAGTACTTAAATGAAAGTACACATAGAAAAAAGATTAAACTAAAAATAATTCAAATAAAAAAGTATTATATAAAAAATCATTAAAAAATATTCTACATGGAAAAATAAGTATTAAAAAGAAGTAAAAATGATAAAATGTGTATCTTATAAATGATTTGATACACCATTCAACAAAATTGCACAAAGGAAAAAAAATGTGTGAGTATAATAAGATAGAAAATACTTTGAAAATCTAAGAAAATTAAGAAGATGTGTGTTTTATATTACTTGGTAAATGAAAGGTTGTTGAGAATCACACAATAGGAAAATAATCTCTTCAAACATAAGCCTACATCCACCAATACTCAATAAAATATTATTATTCAACATGCAATTTTTTGTACAAAAAACTACAAGCCTTCATCCAATATCTTCTCGAGAAAACTACAAACCCTTCTCGTGTGATTTTTTGTGGACGAAAAAATACCGGAAATCTTCATCATAACGAATTTATTTCTCATTCTAAACATGATGAGTAATTCGATAAAATTGAGATTAAATCATACTAAAATAAAAAGTTTAACAACTATATATGGTATGAACAAGTTACGAGCGGACAAAAATCTAAAAATGGTACGAATTAAATTTAAGCAGTGGTTCATATTATTTAGTATTTTTTTCATTTAATTATTTTTTTTATTTTATTGATTCTCTCTATTTATAAATACTTTTTAATAACTATGAATTTTAAAAATGTAACTCGTAAAAGAAGACTAAGTATTCCCTTAATTACTTCTTAGGACATAAAATAAAATAAAAAATAGAAAGGCATGCACACCTAAAACATTTGAAAATTTCAGCCTTTTTTTAAGCTAATTAAGAAAGTCCTGATAAATAAATTGTTTCTCTTTAATTAATAATAGAAAAGATTCTAAAAAATTAAAATAATTAAAAGATAAATAGATATTTTAAGTAAAAGATAATTGAGTCTAATAATTATTTTTGAACAAAAGGATATTCTTAGATATTGCTAAGTGATAATTATTAATTAGTAAGAAGATATTAAACAAATTATGTAAAAGATAAATTGATTATAAGATGCAAAAACCGAATTAGATTTCATAATTATATATTTAAACTGTTTATTTAGTTAATATTCTTTTAGGGGATAACTAAATTTTTTGCTAAGAGTTTTACTATAAATAAATTAGTTGGGACAGTGGTATGACACTCAAATGTAGAGCTTTTTAGTTATTAGAAAGTGAAATGTGAGGAGTTTTCTTAAGGAGAACGGGAAGTCTTTTTGAAGTTTTCTTTTTTTTTTTTTTTAAGAGGAACGTGTGGGAAGATGCATAAAGTTTAAAATAAAGGTTAAAGGGTTAATTTAAACATTTGAATATCCATGTAAGAGAAGCTAATGTTATGGAAAATGACTTTATACTAGGAATATTTACAATAATTATTACTCATAAATACAAAATATCATATAATTTGAAATTTAGGAGAACAAATCAATCTATGATTTTCTTGTTTATTCCTAAGAAATCATATCAAAATATACTCATAATTATAAAATATCCTATAAAAATGAAATTAGGAAAAACAAATCACTCTATGATTTCCTAGCTTATTTTAGGAAATCATATCAAAATATTGCAGGAGACAAATTAATTCGTGATTGACATCCCCTCAAATTGATAGGTCTTGGTCAAACAACATCAATTTTCTAACAAGAAACTAAGGACGCCGGCAAGGAACAACCTTGGTAAAAATATTTGCAACTTCAAGTTGAGTAGTGACATGAAGGAGTGAAATAATATGATCATCATAAGCTTCATGAATAGAGTGACAATCTACTTCAATATGCTTGATGTGTTCATGAAACACTAGATTTGCAATAATTTGAATGGCACTTGTATTGTCAACATATAAAGGCGTTGGATCGTGTTAAGGAAACCTAAGTCCAGCCAAAAGACCATGAAGCCAAATTATTTCAGAACAAACAGTAGGCATGGCACGATACTCAGATTCAGTAGACGATTTAGATATGGGTGGTTGCTTCTTACTTTTCCATGAGATCAACGAAGAACCTACAAACATGCACCAACATCAACGAGTGTCAGAACAACAAACCCAATCGAGACCACTATAAGCAAGTAATTTAGAAGGTGCGCCAATGGGAAAAAATAAACCTATTTGAGAGTTACCTTTCAAATATCTAATTATGCGACGAATTGCGACCAAGTGAAGATGGCGAGGAGAGTGCATGAATTAACTCACGTGTTAAATAACAAATGAGATGTTAGGGTGTGTAATGGTCAAGTAATTAAGACTACCCACAAGTTGTCGATATAATAAAGGATTAGGAATAAGGTCACCTTTAGTGCGGTGATATTTAACATTAACTTCAAGAGGAGTATCCACTAGAGTGGCTTATTGAAGGCCAGCCATAGAAATGAGATTTGTGGTATACTTATGTTGATGGACAAATATAAAATTGAAGGTGGATTGAACTTCAACGCCAAGGAAATAGTGTAAGTGGCCAAGATCTTTCATATGAAATAAAGTTTGTAATTGTTGTTTAAGTTCTTGGATAGATGCTTGATCAGAGCTAGTAATAACCATATCATTAATATAAATAAATAGGAGAACAATGCATGTAGATATGCAGTGAATGAACAAAAAGGAATAATATTTACTCTTGGTAAAGGAGAACCCAAGGAGAGTGGAACGAAACTTGTCATACCATGCTTGGGGAGCCTACTTTAGACCATATAAAGAGTGTTTGAGCATGCACACACATGTAGATGAAGAAAGGAGGTCGTGAGGAGGAAGCATGTAAGTATCTTTAGTCAACTCACCATGAAGAAATGCATTATTCACATCAATTTGATGAAGGGACCAACCATTAGAGGTAGCTATAAAAAGGACAATTCTGATAATTGTCATTTTAGCAATAAGTGCAAATGTCTCATCATAATCAATGTCATATTCTTGTTTGTTTCCTAGGCAACTAATATTACCTTGTAACAATTGGGTGAACCATCAGAATATCGTTTCACATAATACACCCATTTGCAACCTAAGTTTGATATCTGGAGGGAAAGAAACAATATCCCATGTGAAGTTCTCTTGTAGAGCCTAAAGTTCATCATCCATTGCCTTTACCCAACGTAAATCTTTAACAACTTGTGAGTAACTAGTAGAAATGATGTGTCAGAAAGAAAAGTTGTTAGAGAAGTATGAGAAGAAGCATACATGTCTACCAAATACATATTAAAAGCATGAGACATTCGACTTGATCATCGTGGTGCAATTGGTACAGACACAGGTGGTAGATCAGATTCGGAAGGGGGAGTGAAAATATATTAATAATGTTGTGAGGATAATGTAGAAAATGTGGGAAGAATAGCAACATCATTTAAAATAGGAGAAAGACAAGGAAACATAAATTGACTATAAAAATGTTACAGTTTTGGAAATGCAAAAACGTTGATTAGAAGTATCATAACACAAAAATCCTTATAAAAGGGACTATACCCCCAAAGAGGCACATTGGACCGATTGTGCTCTAAGCTTATGCCTTTCAAGCGAAGGTAAAGGAACAAACACACACACCCAAAAGCATGTAAAATACTATAAGCAAGGTGAGTTTTAAAAAGACAAAAGAAAGGAGAGTTAAAATCAATTACCATAGAAGAAAGGCAATTGATTAAAAACACAACAATGGATAAAACCTCCACCCAAAATTTGTTTGGAACAAAAGCTTGAAGAAGCAATGTGCAGATCACATCAAGCAAGTATTTTTCTTTTCAACAATGTCATTTTGTTGAGGAGTATTAGGACAAGAACGTTGAGATACAATATTTTTTTCTTGAAGGTATTCCTAAAACTCATGACACATGTATTCAGCACCAGAATCTAAGGAAAAAGTTTCAATTTTGGTTTGGAATTGAGTCTCAACATATGTCATGAATTTCTTAAACATGGAAAACACTTTAGACTTATGGCGAAGAAAATATATTCAAGTAAAGTGATTATAATCATCAATAAATTTCATAAAATATTTCTAACAAGCATCAGAAGCAATAGGAGATAAGCCCCTAAACATCACTATGAATTATTTTAGGGCAAGACAAAGCACGATGAACACTAATTGGAAAAGGAAGAGTTTTACTTTTAGCCAATTTGCAAATAGAATAAAAAAGATTGTACCAGGAAAAACATTTTTATTTTCCAACAAACCAGTTTTAAATAAGTGATGCAAAATAGTAGAATTTAGGTGACCCAATTTTTTATGTTAAACCTCATAGAGATTTAGAACATTATTACACACAAAAGACAAAAGACAAATGATTAGAAATAAATTGGAGCAAAAATAATCGTCCCACTTTAGGCTCCTTCATGATCATCTTCCCTAATACCTGCTTCAGCACAAGACAACCAGACCTAGAAAATTTAACATCACAATTATAGTCCATTAATTGATCAACAGACAATAATTTTGAAGAAAGTCTAAGTGGGACAAGCACATTCGGAAAATCAGGGGTTAGATCACCAATATTAGTCACAAAAAGATTATTTCCATCAACAATTTGTATTTTCTAAGTACCATTATAAGAATGTACATTATAAAAAATTTTAGAGGAACTTGTCATGTGATTGGATGCAACAAAATTAAGGAACCATAGGTGAGAAACACTAGAGGACTTACCCTGAAAACCCAAGGATGAAAGAGCGGAAAGTGCCATTTGTTGAATTATTTCAGGCTGAAGAGCACCACCATTAGATAGACATTAGGTAGGAAGACAAGTGTTTACATTGGTAGTGGCATGAAATGCTTGTACATGACATTTTGTTGGTTGTGGAGGACGTGTGGGACAGTTAGCAATGATATGACCTTGTTGCTTGCGATAACTACAAAACTTCTTATGACAATTGCCAACAATATGACCAAATTGTTTGCATGAAAAGCATTGGCATTGTCGCATATTACGACCTTTACTTTTATTTTGGGAAACATATGCAACTAGAGCAGGTTCAGAGAGAGCAACATCACAAGTCTGGATCCTTGGGTAAGTAAATGTTTATCTTCCCTATAAGTTCAACAATACATGTATCTAAAGATGGATCTGACTCCTATTCTGCAAAGCACTTCTAACAGCCTCAAATTCAGAACGAAGTTTCATGAGAAACTGATCGCGCTTGCTACTATTGTAGATTTCTTAAACAGACGAGAGTGAAGTTTGGGGAATAATAACATATAAAATGGCAAAGTGTTTTCTCCATTAATTTTCCTCACATATCACAATGAACATGCTTTATATCTTATTATCAAAAATTGACCTTTAACTACATAATAATAATATAAACTCAATTCAAATCCAAAAGAAAGACCAAGATTAATTAGTTTCCCTTGCCTTGATATTCAAATGTTTAAACTAACCCTTTAACCTTCACTTTAAATTTTAAACTTTTCCAAGTGCAGTTGGGTATTTCTCACCATGGTGAGTTGTATTTCTCCCCATTTTTCTACTTCAAAGCGAGGAGCCTTTAAAGCCATTTACCAACAAATTAACGCCCTTGAATAAGCACAAATCGATTGAACCAAACAATCAACTCACTCTCCTTTCTATCTTCATATACAGTATACTAAACCGGAAAAAAGCATGGCCTAAGTAATTTATGCCATTATATTAATTTATTAAAATATTTAGATTTTACTAATCAAATTAATATGGTATGAAACTAATTTTTACACATGATTTTCTCTTAATTTTAGTTCACATTTATTTCATCTTATTAATAACTATTTTTTAAATGTTGGCGTATATAGCTCAAACTTTATATTATGAATAAAATTGAAATGCAATTTTTATTAATATCTTATATTCATTTTGCAAGCATTGTCTATCTAATTTTAATTTAAATAATTTAATATAATTATTTCACATTTATGTATTCCGGTATGAATTTAGTCTTTCAATGAATTAGATTTAAATCCAATAATTTTCAAGTTATACTTTTATCAGTTTTTTGATGAAAAAAAAAAGTATACATACAAAAATCAATCTATATGTATACCATTAACGTATTCATGGATTAATTTGATTTGGGTTGTTCAAATTATGGGTTAATTCTGCAAATTATATTAAATTAAATTTTCCAATAAAAAAATTCATTTTATTTTAAATAAATAGTATAGTAAATCTGTAACTAAAAGATGAGATGCATAATTTTAATAATAATTATTATAGTGGAGTCTGATTGTATATAACATACTATTAAATTTTAACATAATAATATTATATTAAAAATAAAATTTTAAATGTTAGATATATTTACAAATTTATAAATATTAAAATATAAATCTGAATTAAGTTGGATTCTTATAATATTTTAATCCACTAGTGACTGCAATTATTCATCTTATTCAATTTTATTTATTCGTTATTATCCTTTTATCTAATTCAATACGCTTAAATTCACTTTGAACTTTTTCTGGTTTGATTAAATACAATTTTTTTTATCACCCCTAGAAAAGGCAACAGTATTATTTTAAGCAATTTAATGATTAACTGGAAAATCTTAAATAAATTTCTAATTAGTATATTTTATTAAAATCATTAATAAATATCATTTATATATTCTACAGAACTAGTTGATACAAAAAATTAAGTAGTTAAAAGAGTTATTAATAGAAATTAACTTGATATCTAATCATGCATTTTTTTTTTCAAGCTTTATTTTAATAACTTAGAAATGATACAACGAAAATTAAAGCGTCAAATGTATCAAGGATTTAAAAATATTTCACTATCTATTAAATAATTAATAAATTATTCTTCCCAGTCTCGGGAAAATATTAAAAAATTCTACAGAAAAACAATAAAAAGTAAAGTGGACAAATAAAGAAATAAGAATCAAATGAGTAAAAGAACATACAGGTAAGAGGGTGTTTTCTGGATTCATACTGTTTTATATATTTTTAAATAATTAATTATTCAGTTAATCTCAATAAAATTTACAGTTTTTATATTTAAAATTTATCGATTATAAATGTTTATATAGTTATTTTAATTAAACTATAGAAATTAAGAAACTCAAATAAATAAATATATATATATATATATATATATATATTAAATTTCTTAATTAAAATAAATTTATTTAACTATATAGGAAAGATCATACTTTAAAATTTAAAATATTTTATAATGATTCAATATGCAATGTAGTTTTAGTCTTTATACATTTTTTGGATGTGGAATTTTAATTTTACTAAAAATTTAATTGCTCATTTAGTCTTTTATTTTCTAAAATGAAATTATTCTAATTCATTACTTATTTACGTATGATATTAATATTAATGTTTAATAATAAATTTAAAATTTCAATAATTATTATTATTTAAAATTTTACCATTATTTACTCAAATATTTATGTATTTATCTAATTTGCTTAAATAAATGATTTTTTTCTTGTTTTAATAAGAGAATGCTATCTAATTCTTAAACGAGTGGTTATTTTAAAAAATTTTATTTGTTATTAAACTATTTGTATTATTTAAATTGTTTGTATTAACTATTATAATCTTTGAGTGTATCATTTGGGTTGCCTTTTGTATCTATAAATAGAGACTTTTCCTTTTGGTAATGATACACAAAAAAAGCACCGAGAAAATTTGCTCTTCATTCTCTCTTCTTCCTTCTCTTCTTTTATCTATTATTAGCTTTATTTTATAACATGTTATCACCATGATGCTTCAAACCAACTATTGAGAACTAGTAGTTGTTTTTTCTCTCTAAGGAGTGTGTCTCAATCCATATTCTTTCTAATTTTCATTCATTTACAATTTTATCTTATATTCTAATTTTTGTTATAAGAATTCTTTAACTTTATCAATTTTTATTTGTGTCGTATTATTATTATTATTATTATTATTATTATTATTATTATTATTATTATATTACTTTAAGTGCTAGTTCTAAATATGTCAAACCCTGCAATTTTAATTTGTGATCCTTGATATTACAAGGAAAAATTACTTATATTGGATATTAGATGTTGAATACATTTAGATACAATGGATTTTGGTGATGTCATTAAAGAAATAAATAAAGCATTTGAGCAACTAATTTGCTTCTATAACAACAAAATTGTGAGAAGAGATTTCACAAATATTTTGAATTTATTTCATGTATTCTTGTAGCTAAAGAAATCAATGAGCTTTTGATGAAAAATCATAAGACCCGCCTAACTTCTTATTCTTCATTCCCATAATTGAATGCAAAATGTCTTTGATTCATATTTTCATGGTCATAGTCATGACCTTAGTCGTGGTTGTGGTCATGCTAGTGATAATGGTCATAAAGAAAATTTCAAAGAGACATTTTATCACCAGAAGTATAACAATATGAGAAAAAGAGAAAAGAAAAATGTGAAAATAATGTCAAATAAGATGAGAATATAAGTTATCATTGTTGTGGTAAAGGCCATTTGAGTTGTACTCAATGGCGAACCATTGAAGTGACAAAGGGGCCATGGCCCCCCAATTTCTTTATATCTATATAATTTTAATTTATTTTAAATAATTTTTTTAAAAATTTATTATTTTTAATATATTTTGATATTTTAATATTTTTTTATATATCCATATTATATAAAGGAAAAGTTATTTTTTTATTGTCCAAATTTATTTTTTCATTTTACCTTTTAAATATATTTTAAAATAAAAATAATTATTTTATTAATATTATCTTTTATGTAATCATTTGTTTAATTTAGCCATTTTTTTATTTAACTCTTTTTTAAATTTAATCATTATAAATGAAAATTAATTATAGTAAAATTATAAAATTATTTGTATTTAATTTTATAATTATAATAATAACAATAATTATTATTTTATTATTTTTTATTATCACAAAAAAAGTAAATATAATGTTTTTACTATTTTGTGTAAAAATTTTGGAATTACTCTTTTGGTTCATATTTTTGCTCAAAAATATCAAGTTGGTCCTTCGGCTATTTTTAGTCTCAATTTGGTCCTGATTTTTTAAAAAATGATGCAATTTAGTCATTTTTTGTTAAATTTCTTAAATCAAATCAAGGACTTTTCATCAAAATTGAAGTTATGAATAAGGATGGTTTATTTTATTGGTGTAATTGACATAATCCTAATGTCAATTTTGATGAAAAAACCTTGCTTCGTGCTTCAAGAAATTTAACGAAAGAATCAAATTGCATCAATTTTTAAAAAGTTGGGACCAAATTGAGATTAGAAAAAATTAGAGGACCAACTCGACATTAAAAAATGAACGAAAAGAGTAATTCAACCAAAATTTTGGCATCTCCAAGATATTGGTTGAAGATCCGCCATTGGTTGTACTTGTCATACACCAAAGCATCTTAAAAAATAAGGAGAAGAACATAGAAACATACTTTTTTATTAAAATGTTGTTTTTAATTATGGTCATATGGATGTCACTTATCTTGATATTGTTATTTCCTTTGCTAGACTTGATGAAAGCATTCATCACCACATTTTTAATTTATTTTTATTATAATTTAATTTAAGGTGAATTTTCTATGGTGTTTTTACTATGTATATTGGTTTAAAATATGCATATCTAATGTTCGTATTATGTATAGGTATAAGCATTTTTTTTCTTTTGTACTATAGAATGTATATGTGAATTGAGATCATTTATTATTGCATAAATTTTATATAATAATTGTTATAGAAGTGTGAATGAAGATATTCAAATACCAATATTATACATTATTACAAATGAATATCTTTAAGTTAATGTTATATTAAAATGTACATATTATGCATAAGAATGTGAAATATGGGTTTTGATATGGATTTGTGGTTTGATTTTGTTATACTATATATATACATATATAAAGGTTCAAAGTTTTTTGGAGATGATGTTTTATACTTAGTTTTATTTGAAATGACTTGCCAAGTTGTTTAATTTTAAGTGGTACCTCTGAGGTTATTAAATACATTAAAATTTAATTATATATATGATCATTTGGTATATAAGTAGTATTGTATAGATTAATAAATAGTGTAACACCTCCTACAATTCTCAAGAGTAATAATATTTTTTTCTCTTGCTTTGTTATGTGAGAAGTCAATATTAGCTTTATCTCTAGTACTACAAATTTATTTGAAGGCTCTAGATGAACCACTTACATCTACCAAGAAGTTTAATTGAAACTTATCAAGTTTCAAGGATATTTGTCTAAATGGACATCATATTGAGACAAACAATGAAAGGAGATATAAAATATCTTTACATCACTATAATTGAATTAAATAAAAAATGTGTATTGGAGAATTGAGCTAAATAAAAAATGTGTATTGGAGAAATTATCGGTCTTCTCTTATGACTTGTACTACATATATATTAGTGGAATTTGAAACACATGTCATTGTAAGCCAAAAACTTACGAATCAAAAATGAGTTCCTTGTTTGACATGATCAGTTGGGTCATCTTGGATCTATTATTATGCGAAAAATAGTTGAAAAACTCATGTTGACACCCACTTAAGAGTCAAAAAATTCTTCAATCCAATGATTTCTCATGTATTACACGTTCACAAAGGAAAGTTGATAATAAGACAATCACCAGAAAAATTAGAAATGAGTCAATCTCATTTTTAGAACGAATACAGAGTGATATTTGTGGTTCAATACCCCCATCATGTGACTCATTTAGATATTTCAAGGTTTTAATTTATGCATCAACTAGATGGTCACATATTTGTTTATTATCAACTCACAATCAGGCATTTGCAAAGTTATTAGCACAATTAAGAGCTAACTTCCCATATTATCCAATTAATAAAATTTGTCTTGATAATGTTGGTGAATTTACATCTCATGCTTTTCATGAGTCAATTAAAATAGAAGTTGAACATCTAGTAGCACATGTTTATACTCAAAATGAACTTGTAGAATTATTAATAAAACGTCTAAAACTGGTTGTAAGATCATTACTTACGAGAGTTAATCTTCCATTGGCTACTTGGCTATATGCAATTTTGCATGTTGCAGTATTGATTTGCATCAAGCCAATAAGTTATCACAAATACTCTATTATGCAGTTGGTTTTGGTCAATAACCTAAAATTTCTCATTTAAGAATTTTTAGGTGTGGTGTGTCTATTTAACTTTCCCCACCAAAACGGACTATGATGGGTCCTCAAAGACGATTGTGAATATAAGTTGGATATGATTTTTCATGAATAATTCATTCACAAAATTAGTCAATCAATTGCCAAATGTTTTTATTAGTAGAAAAAGGGTAACTAAATCATATATATCACCTGTTATTGTTTCCAAAGGTAAAAACTCTCAAATGAGAAAATGAGCTAAAATGCAAGCTGACCTAATCGAAAAGGTTGAAATCTCAAAAGATTTATTTGACATAATTATTCGGTTCCAGAAGAACATCAGGAACTTGAAATTATTGAAAATGATGAGATTTCAATAAATTATGTCATAAATAAGATAATATGGAACCAAAATGAAATCAACATTGACGATACTTTTGTATATAATATAACGATGAGTATTATGAGTGAAAATGAGGATCAAGAACCAATGATCATAAAAGATAGTTAACAAAGAAGTGATTGACCAAAATGAAAAGATGCAACAGAAGCATAATTAGATTTGCTTCCCAAACGAAAGGTTTTTAGACATATAGTTCGCACACTTAAGGGTGTAAAACCCGTTGGGGACAAATGAATTTTTGCTCAAAAAAAAAAGAATGGTGAAATTATTAGATACAAAACAAGGTTAGTTGCTCAATATTTTTCACAAAAACCTAGTATTGATTTATGAAGAGACATATTCATTAGTATTGGATGCAACAACATTTCGATATTTGATTATCCTAGTTGCACAAGAAGGTTCATATTTACATCTAATGGATGATGTTACAACCTATTTGTATAAGTCTCTTGAGAATGATATTTATACGAAAATCCCTGCAGGATTCAATTTGTCCAACAAGGCAAATTCTAAAGAGGATTATTCAATAAAATTGAACAAATCCTTTTATTGATTAAAGCAATCAAGACGTGTGGTATATGTAAGATCCGAGAAAATTAAATAATTAAATAAATAATTATTTAACATAAATGTGGGTAATGGAATATTTATGATATTTAATGCAGGAAGTTAAGATAAGTAATAGTAGAAGCTCAAGTGATTGAGAGTTCTTGGCGTTTAGACAAAAATCAAGAGGGGGTGAATTGGTTTTAGGTAATAAAATTAATACTTTAAAATTTTTTTCGAAATTTTACCGATTAAATTAAATATCAATTCCTTTAAAAACAATAGTAGATGAAATAAAGAGATCATATGTCCAGTTGTTAATCTCTTCAAATCAAGAGATTAACTCAATCACTAACAAAAAATCATATTACAATCAAATCATATTACAATCAGATAACAAATGAATAAGGAAAGAAAACACCTCTCTTGAAGCCACAAGAGATGAACACCTTTCTCTGAATCACACAGAGAACCTTGACCTTAGCTTTCCTAGCAACAGCAACAACACTCAATCTCCTAGAAACTTCTCAGGAAAAGTTATCGCTCTACCCACACTAGGTTTTTCAAAGCTCTTTTGAGAACACTCAGAGAACTTTCTTTGTAGTCACAACACTTAGCACTCTAGCTTCTCAAAAAGGTGTTTTCGAAGTTGAACTGCAGTTCCTTAAATAAGGTTTTCGAAAATTAGGTTAAAAATTGAAACGTCATGTTCCAACTGCCAAGGATAATCGATTATCAATAAGGATAATCAATTATTCTTGTAGGTTTTCTGAAAAAAAAAATTTGAACAGGATAATCGATTATTTTAGGAGATAATCGATTATTCTAGTAGGTTTTCGAAAAATAAAAGTTTTGCATTGATAATCGATTATCACTGTAGTTTTTCCAAAAATAAGAAACTTTAGAGAGACGAATGTTGTGCTGCTGATTCTAAGTTTAATTAAACTATTCTACAATATACTTATTTTATTTTACAATATAACATTTAACCATTAAACATTTTGTCTTCATTCTTGCTTGATCATCATTCATTCCTTGATCATCATTCAAAATCAATGGGCTTCCTTCTTTTTTGCCAACGAATTGTTGTGCCTTACCATGCTCAAATGCACGAAAACCCATCTTTTTCCACATTATTTTTCTGAATTTCTAGGTTTCTTCCCAGAAATAGCTTGGTAATGATGAATAGCCGCCAAGCGACTCATCTTGTCTGACCTAGTTTTCTAGGTTCTACTATGAACTGCTTGGCAACAATGAATACCCGCCAGGCGGCGCAAAGGCGATTTCTTCGTTTTTGATGTGTTTGTGGTGGAATTGTGATGTTTTGAGTTTTTGTGAAGTCCATACTCTTGGTTGAATGTATAATGCTAAAAGAATTGATGTTTATTGTCTGCATTGTTAATTTGGTGTGGATTTAATGAGTGTATAAACATGGAGGGTTCATGTTAGGGATTGGGGATTTAATTGTTAATATGAATTTTCATGGTGTGATCTTGATGAATTGGACATTGTATGATTTTACTGTATGGATATACCTGGTGGGAAAAAAGCATTTATGTGATTTTATGCGACTTTTGGACTGGAAACATTAATTGGGAGTTTAAGACTCTCACAGGTGCGGAAAGTATTTGGGCTTTGCCCAAAAACTGATGCACCGTCCAGCGGTATATATCTACTGCCAAGCGATAACTAGTGCATGGGAAGTTGTTTTGGTGGTTTTGGATATTTAAGCGAGAGTTGGATCCTGTGAGGGTTGGGTTAGAATCCAGAATACAATAAATTATGCCAAAATGCACCCATTTGATAAAAAAGGGAGGTCTAGGTATGATCGAATGGTAATTTTAAGGTTTAAACATAGTATATATATGAATTAAAAGAAAAAGAGGGTTATGAAGCTATGTTTTGTTGTAAATGAGTTTACTAGGTGTGTTTGAGGCATTTTGGAGGTGTAGTTTATTGGATATAATTGTGGATGGTTATTGTTGTTGAGTCCATATGGGAACAATGCATTATTGACCATTTCAAGTATTGGCATGAAGTGCATGGTTGAATAATATGGGTGGTGAGTTGGTTGAATGGTATATTTGTTAAAATTATAACTGAGATTATAGGTAATACCTAGACACTTAAATATGCAACTTGAAGGTGAACTTGAACTATTAAAGTGTGTTAAAACCCGTTTTAGGGTGCTAAACCAGTAGCTGGCACGCTACTGGTATAGTGCTTGACAGCGCGGGTGAGGTCGCCAAGCGAAAGGGGTACCAGGGGCATCCTTGGATCATGTGGCGCTTGGCGGTGAAGCGTGAACCTCTAGGCGATAGAAAATTGTGACGATTTGAATTTCAATTATAACTTATATATTATATTAAGTAATTTCCAGTATGGACATTGCAGTATAATTGTCTTAATAAGTACTTTGTTAAAAGAAGGGTATAAAAATGATCTTATTTGTAGTTGTATTTATATGAAAAGATCATAAAATGAATTTGTCATAATTGTTATTTATGTTTGTGACATAAACATCGTTGGAACTCCTAATGAGCTCACAAAGGCAATATTGCATAAAGAAAGAATTTGAGATGAAGGATCTTGGAAGGACAAAGTTTTGTTTGGGATTACAAATTGAGTATTTAAATAAAGGTGTTTTGTACATCAAGAGGCTTATATAATAAAGGTGCTTAAAAGGTTCTATATGGACTCCAATGATGGTAAGATCATAAGTTGCTGATAAAGACCATTTTAGACCTTAAAAAAAGGATGAAGAACTGCTTGGTTCAGGATTACCATATCTTATTAAGCACTCTAATGATGGTAAGGTTCTTAGGTTTTTTTAGACCTCAAGAAAAGGAAGAAAAACTTATTGGTTCGGAAGTACCATATCTTAGTGTTATAGGAGCACTAATGTATCTTGTCAATTATACTCGACTTGATATAACATTTGTTGTAAATTTTTTAGCCTACAAGAAGACATTGGTTTGGAATAAAACATATACTTTGTTATCTTAAGGGCACTATGAATATGTACTTATTTTATTGAAATGATTCAAAATCATATCTAATGGATTATACAGATGCAAGTTATTTATCAGATTCTCACAATAATTGATCACAAAGAAGTATTTGTTCACATGCGGTGAGATAGCAATTTTGTGGCGGTTTGTGAAACAAATCATAACAACTACATCATCAAATCATGCAGAAATTTTGGCATTAAATGAGGCAAGTTATGAATGTGTTTGATTAAGGTTTATAATTCAACATGTGCGACAAACTTGTGGTCTATTATCAAAAAAATGGAATCAACAACCATATATTTCTCAATTGAAAAAATGATATATTAGAGGTGATAGAACAAAACATATTCTTCCGAAAAAAAAATCACTCATGATCTTCAAAGAAATGGTGATACAGATATCTAAAAGATTTGTTTATGTGAAAATCTAGCAAATTTATTTACAAGGTCTTTGTCAAGGAAAACCTTTGAGCAATTTATTCACAAGATTGAACTCCATCATCTTAATGACATAAGTTTACATGAGAGGGAGAAATAGAAGATGTACTGAATAATATTATATGGAAGAATAAAAAATGATGTACTATTTTTTCCTTAATAGATTTTTATCCCAAAGAGTTTTTTTTTTTTTTGTAGTAAGGTTAGAATGAGACACATCTCTAGATCACTCAAGGAGGAGTGTTACGAAATTAATGAATAGATGTTCATTAATTTACTAACAGTTACTCATAATTGATTACTATTAATGTTATTTAAACCGTATTAACTATTGTAATCTTTGAATTATATCATTTGAGTTGCTTTTTATATATACAAATAAAGATTTTTCCTCTCGATAATAATATACAAAAATACCTTTGATTCTCTTATTTTTCCTTTTTTTTTTCTTTTTTCTATATTATTAGCTTTATTTTATAATATTATATATATATATATATATATATATTTATATATAT
>Ga0209589_1002927_pt1 | contig 29799 bp, 13 predicted proteins | sample CowpeawhiteBW_FD_187525 | JGI IMG/M metagenome (GOLD analysis project Ga0209589, IMG submission 187525) | Root nodule microbial communities of legume samples collected from California USA - Cow pea white BW (SPAdes) (version 2) | ecosystem: Host-associated > Plants > Roots > Nodule | place: USA...
TGATTTTTGAGTGTGCATCAATATTAGTATTTTCAGATGTTATATATTATATTCATCCAGATTACAGACAAGGGAGATAGATTAAATTCAATCCCAGTTTCTTTTACTGTATTTTTCTAAACTTTTCTGCTTTTATTGTATTCATTTTATGCAATAGTTAATGTCAAGTCAAATTAAAATCTTTATACATATGCTGATTGAGATAATTATTAATTTTCACTGAATCCGTTCCTCGTGGGTTCAACACTCCTACTTTAAATCATTATACTACAGTTGACTTTTGGTACGCTTGCCAAGAGACCAACAAGTATTTTTGGCATCGTTCCCACATTTAAATCTGCATATTTTTTCAGAAACCAGCACAAATCAGAACATAATATTTTATGAAAGATAACATCATCCACAATCCAAATACATTTAAAAGACAATTGGAAAATCATCCACAATTCAAATACATATCCTAACCAATACTATTGTACATTTGAATTATAAATTTGGCACATGCTATCCTACTAAACTTTATGAACTTCGCAAGAATTGTTGCAGTACTCTTGAATGCCTGAAAAATAAGACATTAACTTAAGTTAGTATATAGAAAGATAATATTGCAAAGTATTCATTTTAATTCAAATATATATTACTATTTCCCAATTAGTTGTAATACGAGCACACACAATGGTTGTCATCCATTACATTATATAGTAACCGCATTCATAAGAGCCAGTTTGTTTATTACACTACATTATATGAACAACCTTACAATTAATTAAGGAAGAAAATCAAATGAAACAACTATAAAAATATATGGATAGCAATACCAAACCTGGAGGGCACACGATGCAAGACATTTTACCTTAGCCGTAAAAAGAAAATAAATTCATTGTTATGCGTTAAAATGAGAGATTATATTCACAAGTTTACAAAAATGACTTACCCAGCAACATAAGGGACAAAATAAATTTATTTTCCGCGTTTAAAGCATTTGGTCACATATGCTTTGGTGTCATCAAACTTGTTGCCTTTATGAGTGAGTTGGGGTTCTACAAATTCATATAGATCATTCAATCCCTTAGTTTCAGTAGCACCAAATAGATACCTAAACATAAAATTGATTTGATATAAGTAAATAGATAAATAAATCAAATAATTATATATAATGACTTAAAGGCTTACATCATCCATAATTGAATAATGGTAATATTCAGTTCCTCTCGTCCTCATGCAAGCTCCAAGGCATCTTGGAAATACAAGTAAAGTGGGATCTCAAGGTCTCTCCCGAAAATTTTAGAATCCCAAGGAACCTGCATCGGCTTATCATTTATGATTTCAGCAAGTTGGAGTAATGCACCAAGAGGATCGTCCAAAGAGAGACGAATCTTCTTTGGTTGAGGATCTTCCAATATCGATGCAATTTGAGTTAAAATGGAATATAATTTAAGGTTGAATATAATATACATGTAAACTTAAAAATTTAGTTTGTGGTGGGTTTAAGAGTTTGTACCGGGGGGTCAGAATCAACCAAATCTCTAGGTCAGGCGAGGAAACATTAGAATGTTTGTGTCACAGTATATACCTCATTTGTTGGTACATGAACTAAAGCAAATGGCACGAGAACCTCTTCTACCGTGACCTTAACCATGAAGAATTGTGGTTGCCTCAAATACTTTTCCACGAGCCACTAGTGTCTTCCCTGTACCATCCGAAATATATAACTAACATGGATGAGTGTCATCCATGTCATCCCATAGTATGGGTGAAGTTGAACAACTCTCCTTTCTGCTTCTACCTGTTAAAGTCAATGAATTATTAATGTCATTCAATTATTTGATTAAATATCCTTTATTCAATTCATAACTTATAGAAAAAATATTGTTAATTTTACCCGTGGAAGGTACAAATGGTTCTAGTTCTGTGGAGGATCTAATGGCGAACAAATGCCATAATTCTCAAATTGTCGCATAAGTTGTTCAGTGACCTTCCTAGTGATTTCTTCTATAACAATAACAACAACAACAACAACTGTGGTTTGTACTTAAGTTACCAAATGGATTCATTACATTGGTAACTAAGTCAAACCAAACATTTCTACATTCTAGATCGAACTTGGAAAATTCCTGATCAATATTTTTCCATTGCATTGAATTAGCTGGATGATGAAGCAATCTGTCACATTTTCTCTCAGTTACATGACAACTAAGGTTTTTAGCATCTTTAGGATTTGCAAACAAAAGCTTAAGTCTAGACACAATCGGAAGGTACCAAGCTACTTTCAAAGCAGATCCTTCCTTTTTTATTTAATCATTATCTTCATTGTTTCTTTTCTGCTTGTAACATGATGACTAGGGATGTCAACGGGGCGGGTAGGGTACAGGTAGTAGTTCCCCCGTACCCTACCCGCTAGATAAATATTCGCCCCGTACCCGTACCCATATCCGTCGGGTATCCATTATGCGGGTACCCGCCTATTTTTTTCATATCTGCGGGTATCCACGGGTACCTGCGGGTATTTACAAAAATATTTTAAAAAATAAATATTTAACCATAATTAGTGCTTGGATCAACAAGTCCCCTTTCTCCGATTGATTCTTGAAAAATAAAAAAATAAAAAATCACTAACAATTTATATTGTAGTTTATTTTTGAATGAAATATTAAAGAAATTACTAACTTCATCAATGTTCACCTCTTGTAACATTGTATAAAGTTTCATGTTGTCCAATTTTAATCTAGAAGAGCCTGAAGACATAAGAAGTTTATTAAAAATTTCTAACAATCACTTAATTAAAATATCTAAGTAAAAGTGTTAATTTCATTACCTTCCATGTTGGTCCATAACCGGTCTTGGAGACACATCAATACTTTCACAGTATCTGGAAGTAATCTACTCTGTTGTGGGGTAAGAATCCGACCACCATTATTAAATGAAGACTCATAATGTTTTTTACTGATATATATATATATATATATATATATATATATATATAAGGATGTTTTTTTGAATTAAAGTTTAGCGGGTACGGATATCCACGGGTACGGATACTATGATATCCATACCCGCCCCGTTAACATGCGGGTATCAAAAATACTCGTACCCGCGAGTAGCGGGTATCCATTTTTAATATCCATTTCCTATCTGTTGCGGGTTTTATCCGCGGATACCCACGGGTACGGATTTTTTTGACATCCCTAATGATGACCCATACTTTGGATATTTCTTTAAATCTTCAATTTCTTTTCTGTATAATATGCAATCACTAGGACATGCATGTATCCTTTTATACTACATACTCATCAAACAAAGAATTTTCTTGGCGTCATAATTTCGAGTGGGTAGAATATTTCTCTTAGAAAGCATTTCATTCAAGAGTACGAGCAATTCTGTGAAAAACTTTTATCTATCCACCCATTGGTTGCTTTCAAAATAAATCCACGTATTTCAAAAGATGAAGGACTAAATTGATTCAAAGTTTCAAAATGGACTAATTCCAAAATTCACTGAAAGTTAAGGGACCAAAAACATATTTAACCCATAAATGAATATATGATAACAGACTTGGAGAGTTTGTTTTTGAAATAACATAAGCAATACAAACTGAAACTCAGATTATAAAATATTGAAATTAAAAGTGAGTATATTAATAAAATAAATAAATAAGAACGTGTACATTTCCGTTTGAAATTGTGATGTTTTGTCAAAGATGACAACGGAGTGAGAATATTTTGTTTGAAAGAGCAAAATCGTAAAATTTTCATAAATGTCAATATCTTGGACCCATCGTGAAACTAATTCACATTTCAATAATGCGTATAAATTCAACAAAATTTCTCACCCAACATTTACTATGTCTTGTAAAGTGAGACATAATATTTACTTATATTAAATAAAACCCACTTTTTCTCTATATTTATATTTTTACATTCAGCATATATGCTTTCAATTTTATTTTTTTTGGGAACTTTTTTCTTTTAATTACTTATTTTACAAATATGACTTTAGAATTTTTCATATTAGAGTTTTAATTTAGCGAATTCTATTATTTATGTTTTAAAATTAAATATAGTTTACGTTTTAATGTAGCGAATTTTCTATTTATGTTTTGAAATTAAATATGTTATACGTTTAATATTAAATCTATGAAATGTTTAATTTGGTGACGACATGACATGCAGATGTCTATTGATAAAGAATTCAAGTTGGAATTGAAATTAATTTGTTTAAAAAGAACATGAGTTTTTTTTTTCTTATCTTTACTTTTTATGCATTTTACCACTAGAACTTGTACATTTTTTCTTTCTTTTTTGTACCTTTTATTATTTATGTTTTAAATCGACAAATTTTGTTATTGATATTTTAAGAAAAAAAATGTACTTTTGTGTTTGTTTTAGATGATATGAGAGAAGTTTTTACTAACAAGTAGTCCATATTAAAATTAAAAAAATAAATAAATTTATAAAGATTCTTCATTTGTTTTATTTAAACAATTAGAGTTGGTGTTTAGAGTTTACTTAGTTTTTCTTTTTCTTTTTCTTCGATGCAAACTCGTGTTTTTAGGGTTTCAAATTGGTGTTTTCTTTTCTTTTCTTCTTCCTCTATTTCTACAATATAATATTGCTGGCGTGGGTACAAATATTCGTCTTTTGTTTCTTCTTCCCATATTGTTGTGCAATGAGTCAAATGTTAAGAATATAATTATTTACTTATTTGACATTATAAAAGAGAAGGATTCAATGTTTTTATGATGTTAGTGTTTATATTTTGACATGACATCAACTATTTTTAGATATCACCTCCACTTCTCACAGCCAAAATAATCAAACATACAATCATAATACTCCAAAACATAATAACAATCATATTTCAAAATCTTTATAATTTGTCTCCTCCACTTTCTGAGAAGAAGCTTTAAATTCTTCATCGTGTAATATTTTTCTTCCATTAAAAAAAAGTGAAATCTTTTTCTTCCATACTCCACCAGCATAAATTAGAATTATCACTAAGATCCGAAAAATGATGTTTAGACAAAGTTCCAAACAAAGTTCTTATGGATATAGTACCTTTGATGTAGATAATAAGTCCTTAAAAACCTAACCGAGAAAGTTCCAAAATTTGAAGAGAAGTAGAAAAATAATTACTTGTAAAAAAAGATTCTCCAACTTTTAAGCCCGTAAGAGTTTAAGAAAATTGTAGATTATATAAAAATAATAAAGAATGAAGGAATTGAGTGAGTACTCCTTGCCGATATAGTGTATTTATAGGATTATTGGACCAATGGATAAACAAATATAATGTTAAACATATTTTGTTACTTAAAGATATTTATGAAGATAATCGATTATTATATCATGAAATATTATTTATAAATATTTTAAAGATATTTTTCTAATATTTTGGAAGATATATTTTAGAGGGTACGTGCCACACAAGTCCCTCAAGCTCAAAATCCATAAACATGATGGAGATGGACCGAATTGATAAATTTTATCATTCACCGAGTATTGACATATGGGAAACTAGTTGTATTTTCAAAATAAGTTTGAAGAATTACTTTGACCGGTGATTGTTTATTTTAAAATGACTTCCACATATTTTAAATAATAATGATTATAATGAAAATAATTAAAAAGAATAATAATAATAATAATAATATAAATTATTTCGGTTATTAATTTAGAAATCAATTAATTTTTAAAAAATATTAATTATTAATAATATTTAGTTTATAAATTAATATATAAATTATTTATTACAATGACTAATTATTTTTTATCATTAATATATAAATAAAAACAATACAATAAAAAAGGTTGTTGATACGATTAATTAATACACTTTTAAAAACATACTACTCTATATGTTAAAATAATTGTTTTGTGAACATGCAGATTAGTCATACAAAAAGCATTAAAGATAATAATAAATAATAATATTTGTGAGTGCATTAATTATCCATTCAAAATAAGAACAAACTCATTAATTTAATTCAGAATTGGTATGAAGAAAAAGAAATTTTCTGAAGTTCCTTCTTGTAAGTGTTATTTTATATGTAACATAAACATGTGGACATTTTTGGCTTGTAGCTTGAGTAGGACGAGTGGTACTAAACTCCATTTTCATGCCCATGCTCATACACTGTACTTTCATCAAGAAAAAATGTACATTAATACTTTGCTGTAAAAAAAAAAAAAAAAAACCCTAATAATGTATATATGCTATTATTGGAATGCTTATACAAGACAATTGGATTTCCAATTATTTTCATCCTCTGCTAAATTTTGTCTGTGTACCAAAGTAAGATTGTGTTCGGATTAAAATAATGTAAAGTTTTGATGGATCTACAATAAAAGGGAATCAAGTTGCATAAATGGCCTTTTTTTTTTCCTTTATTTATATAACTTTTATTTGGATAATTTTACAACAAAGGAATTCCAAAATGGAATATATATTGCAGGATCTCAACCTTTTATTTAGTTTTAATGTTAAGAAGGGAAGAAAGAATAATGTGTTTGAAGTTTGAAAAAGTGAGATCATCTAAAGGGTTAAATATGTTTTTAGTCCCTTAACTTTAAGTGAATTTTGGAATTAGTCCATTTCGAAACTTTGGACTAATTTAGTCCTTCATCTTTCGAAATACGTGGATTTAGTCCTTTTAATAAAATTTTGTTAGGTTTATTTGATGTTTCATACGCATTTCAGGATTGTATTTGAGTTGTTTATATTGTTTGATACATTTATGCTCTAATGTTAAGTCAAATACTGTTATGAAACAAGCTTGAAATGTCAAACAAAATTAACAAAATTTGATCAAAAGGATTAAATTCACGTATTTCGAAAGATGGAGGACTAAATTGGTCCAAAGTTTCGAAATGGACTAATTCCAAAATTCACTGAAAGTTAAGGGACCAAAAACATATTTAACCCATCATCTAAAACTCATACACACAACAATTAATTATTTTCCAAAGGCATGATTTCACTTTCAAGCCTGCCATGAGATGGTGATGTTATTTTTACTATAAAATTAATTATTTCAGTTTTTAAATATGTTATTTTGACTATTACAGAGAATGGGAAAGTTTTAAAAAAAATTTCTTGAATATCGCACTAAAATATACAATTTATTGATCCATTAATAATCAATTTTTCAACTTTTCCAGAAAATATCTTTTTGTATGAAAACACACAATTTTGTAAAGAATTTATGTAAAATAAATAGACAGATAAATATATGAATGAGGTAGACAAAATTTAAAATAAAGCTTAAGAATATATATTTTTTTGTTAGATTTAAATGATATAGTTACCAGTTAAATAAATAGATAATAATTGTGTTATCTAGGACCAAAATTATGTCAATCTAGAATGATATTCTTTTGGTACAAACATCTCTATCATGATAACAATGTACAACTCTATTACATTGATAAAGGTTATTACAACTAATAAAAGGATTAGAGAATAAAATGAATTAACAAAATTTTGAACGATATAAGAAAAATAACAACTTAGACAATAATTATATGTTTTTGCATGCACCAAATTGTTTAGGTATGGTTGGTTAAAGGAAAGTAATTGAAATGGAGGAGTGCATATATGCATATGTTTTTATTCTCTAGAATTATTTGGTTTTAATTATCTTAAAATTTTTAATTTTAGTTATTCTAATTTCGAAGTATACCCTATTTCTATTCTTTAAGATGATTTATATATCACTTTTTCAAATTAAATATGATTTACTATTATGATTTCCTAAATCATATTTACTTTTATATATATATATATATATATCACTTTTTAAAATTAAACTTAATTTTTAAATGAAAAACGGTATATTTTAAGATTTAATAACTGAAATTTTTTGAAAGGGTTACAAATATGATTTACTATTACTTAATTCACAAACTTTTTATTGTTTTAAATATGATACCTCATTGTAAAAAAATATAATTAACTTCTCTTACGGATCGAAAGAATTAGAGATCGAAATAATTATATTTTTAGGAATAGGTTATATAAGTTCAATATAGTTAATACGAATACTTTTCATTTTTATTATGATAAAAAATTGGGTTAATAATATTTTGTAATTTCCTAAAATTATAAGAAAAATTAAAATTTGTCTGAAATTTGAATATATGTTGATCCTTATATTTTAAAAAATAAATGAGTTTAATTTTTTAATTCAATTAAATTAAATTTGTTTTGACATGAAATGTATTTTTTAATAAATATTAAAATAAGATCTTATCAAATAATATAAATAATTTAAATAATAATTTTAGTTGTGTTTGATAAATAAAAGAAATAATTAACGTAATTGAATTAAGAAGATACTATTCATTATTTTTTATGTTTAATAATCAAAATCAAACTTTTATAAAAGATGAATTGTAACTTCACATGCAAATTTAATAAATTTAGTGACTAAAAACATAATTAATTACAGTTTTAATATAAAAGATTTAGTTTGATTAATTTTGTTTGAACTTTGATGATATTTAAATTAATTGAACACAATTATGTCTTTTAGTAATTGTTATCATATGTACTTATGAAAAGACTTCAATTATATATTAACACTAATTTTCTTTTCAATATACATCTGTAACAATGTAACAATTATTAAAAGCAGACACATCCATAATTATATTAATAATTAGCTAAATTAAAATTTATTGTATTTATAAAATATATTTATTATAATGAAGGGACTATTCACTCTATATTTATTACATATAATATTAAATTTAATTATGTATGTTCAATTAATAATTGCCAAATGAAAAGAGTTAAGAAAATCACTGTCTTAATATACCGAAAGATTAGGTGTTAGTTGTCGTATTGGTATTGGTATATATGCTTAAAGCTAAGAAAAAATTAAATGAGTTTATGTAGTCATCTCCAGATAATGTGACGTAAGTTTTTAAAGTGATCTTATCATACCAATACTTTTCTCAAGATTCTATAAAATATACATTTACATTTTCTCAATTTTGCTTAAACTTTTATAACTTAAATTGATAAACTTTATATTTTATTTCTGAAACCTAAAATCTTATTTAGAACTCAATTTTCAATTTTAGAAATTTAATATGCCATAATCTAAACTCTGTATTGGAATAAATAAAATCAAACACGCATTCTGATCTGACCAAGGTGTGAAAGCACATTAATTATTTTCATGTATTATATATTGTTCTTCTTTTTTTTTCTGAAAAGAAAACCGAGTGGTCCCACACATTCTTGTACCTTAGTACCGTACACTCTGTAACACAGTGTCACACTTCGTAATAGCAAAACACAGTACAAACATACTTTTTTTTAGGGTATGATTTTTTTTAAAAAAATATTGGTACTATTTTTTAGTTACTTCGGCTGAAAAAGGTGTTTCTTTATCTTATTTTTTTATATATATTTATTACTATACATTTTTCCTTTTTAGTTAATTAATCTAATTTTTAATTAAGTTTATTATGACAGCACTATTAAAATGACATGGGATATTTATTATCTTAATCATATAATTTATTCATCAAGAAATTGATTTTGGTTTGTCGTTAAGTTATAATTTATTATTTTAGTAATTTCACGCTAATTTGCAAGAATGGTTATATTAAGTAAATTAAAAATATTGAAAATAATAGTAAAAAGTACTATTAAATCTTTATTTTTAGATTTTAGTTTTCAAAAAATATTTGTAATTTAGGTTTTAAAGTATGACAGTATTGAGTTATTTTAAAAGATGTTAAGAGTTATTTTATGAAAATTTATGATATTTATTTTAACTAAGATGTTATAAAAATCAGATTTTGCATCTCAAAATTATTCCACGCTCTTATAAATAAACCCCTTCTTCCTCCCTTTTTCTCCATACCCACCCACCACCACCACCACCCACACATTCTTCACGCGCCACCGCATTCATATCCCCGGAGATCCATCCTTTGCATGGCAGTGAGCTTTCTGGCGCGCGATGTATCGGACCTCTGCCTTGGGAAGCCGCCGCTGAGGTCGCTGTCCACCGCCGCCACCGTCGCCGACGCCTTGGCCGTGCTGAAAAACTCCGACGAGAGTTTCATCAGCGTGTGGCTCTGCTGTGAGCACGAGAAGGAGAAGGAACAGTGCAGATGTGTAGGGAAAGTGTGCATGGTTGATGTTATCTGCTACCTTTGCAAAGAGGACAATCTCTTGTCTCCTTCTTCTGCTCTTAACCAACCCATTTCTGTGATTCTCCCTAAGGATTGCTCTCTCGTTGTTCATCTTCAACCTTCTTCTAGGTGCTCCCCTTTTTCTCTTTCCATTTTCAACAAACATTCGACATAAATATGGACACACTTTGATACTATTATTCCTTCAATTAATTTTATTAGTGTAAGGTTTTTCAAGTAAAAATCCGAAGACTTTTTATGAGATTTTTCTAAATTTTATTTTCTTGTGTTCTCTAATATTTACAAGGATCTCTCTTCCAGCTAATGTTTGTTACACAATTGGGGATTGATATAGTCTGTAAGATGTTAATGTAGTATATTTCGAACAATGGAAGAATTTGGTGTCAAGGTTGAAAAAAAAAAGGGTTTTAAGCAATCTACGAAACTTCAAGATTACTGGTGTGATTTACTACATATTTTTTAGGGTTTAAATTGTTTGTAGTTTCACCTTTTTACTTTGATATCGTGGGAAATATACTGAAAAATTGACTGATTTTGTCACAATTATGATTCCGAGCAAACGCTCCAATATGTTATGGCAAAATTTGCAGTATTAAGCTGATTTTTGAAATCATATTTTAGTGAAGATCTTTGATTCTCCCTTTCTGTGTAGAAGTGGATATTTTTTGTCATAGAAACCCATAAATTACTTGATAAAAATGGATGTAAGTTTTGTTGTATAAGGGAAAATAATATTTGAGAAATAAAATGTGAGGATAATTCCTTAGACGTGTTGGATTAAGTAAGTCAAGGTCAGAGTGAAAGGTGTCTGGATGATTTGAACATATGATCTTAATCTGATTCGGACACCAGTTCTTTAAAAAAAATCAAGATTTTGAATCTGAACGAATCTCGAGAGATTAGTAGAGGTGAGAATCTGAACGAATCTGAACGAATTAATAAAGCAAGGTTGAGTGGTTCTTTTTATTTTTATTTTTAACTGCAGTTTAATTTGTTTAATTATAACCTGTCTGGAATCTGTTGAATCTGCAATTTTTTATGGGGGGTGGAGTTAAATTTTGTTTCTTTCTGGTGTTTTAGTATGCAGAGCAGACGAAGAACTAGGTGAATTAACCATTCTTGATCTTTGTTGTTTCTGATATTTCAGCTTGTTGGAAGCTATTGATCTTATACTCCAAGGGGCACAGAATCTTGTGGTGCCAATATTGCCAACAAAGAGGAGTGGAGTTTCAAGAAGGAAACAGCATCTGAGGGCATCACCAACTATCAACAGCCACAACGGTTGTGAGTTCTGCTGGTTGACTCAAGAGGATGTGATTCGGTTCCTTCTTGGTTCCATTGGGGTCTTCACTCCACTTCCTGCACTGTCTCTTGACTCTCTTGGGATCATAAGCTCTGATGTGCTTGCCATTGACTACTTCTCCCCTGCATCTTCAGCAGTGGGAGCAATCTCAAAGTCCCTCACCCAGCAAACTTCTGTTGCCATTCTGGACAGTGATGGAACTTTCATTGGGGAGATATCACCCTTCACCCTTGCTTCTTGTGATGAGACGGTTGTGGCAGCCATTGCCACCTTGTCTGCAGGGGACTTGATGGCCTACATTGACTGTGGAGGCCCTCCTGAGGATCTTGTGAGAGTGGTGAAGGCTAGGTTGAAGGAGAAGAGTTTGGAGAAAATGCTGCAGGAGTTCACAATTTTGTCATCCTGTGAGAGTTTACACTCTGCATTTTCCTCTTCCTCTGATGAGGAGTCACCAACAAGAACAATGACTAGGTCTGGCAGGTACTCAAGGTCATCTAGCTATTCAGCCAGGATGGTGAGGAAAGCAGAGGCTATAGTTTGTCATCCCAAGAGCTCGCTCATTGCTGTGATGATCCAGGCCATTGCTCATAGGGTGAACTACTTGTGGGTTATTGAGGATGATTGTAGCTTAGTTGGCATTGCTACTTTTTCTAACATGTTGAAGGTGTTCAGAGAACATTTAGAGACCATGTAGACTGTTAGGAATACTGTGGTGAGGTTTTGGCTTTGGATGCTGCTGGTGAGAAGCATGAACCAAGGTCAATGAACATGGCCCTTCTGTTGTTATGAGTATTGCAATGTGGCCCGGGAGGTTTGGTTTTTGTTGTACTTTTTTTCAGTGTGCTTCCCCTTCTAATAAAACTCCCTTCAACGCAATTCTTTGTAGAGGACCAGTTTTTCCTGCCTTAGTTTGTCTGAGAGTACTTAAAATGTTCCTTTCTCCAACGAAACATTTTCTTTTGCAATGAGATTTGTGTATCAATTTACTTTGGATGTTGTGTTTTAAAGTTGAAAGCCCATGTTTACTTTCATCAGTTTATTATTAGGTAAGGTAACTACAACTTCTCATAACAATGATGTTTTCTGAAATGCATATTTATTGTGAACATTTTAAGGTTCCTACTGTCACAAAGATGAGTGACACCCACAATTTCTTTTAAGGAAGTATTCTGAACTTGAATACATTTTGGAATTGACTGAAACTATTGAAGAACCTAAGTTTATAGTTGAGGTGGCCCTATGTCAGATTATGAAAGTCTCTGTGCTCTTATTAACTTGTTGACCATTTTAGATATAGACAGTTGGACATCATCAGAATATCAGTGAAGTACTTGATTAAAGTGTATGGCTAGGGGAAATTTGAAATCATAATGTGGTTGCTCACAGAGAACACAGAGCACAAGAGACACATTTTCTTGTACCACTTTAGTTTCAGAAAATGCAAGATGCGCAGAGATATTTATTTATTTTTACTATAATACTTTGGAAGATATTAGACAGTTTATTACATTATATGAAGCAAGAGTGTTCCTATGTCGGACACGTGTCCGACACACCCCTTGCACATGTGTATGTATATCTCGTATGGGATCTTATCTTTTTTGTTTTTATCAGCTCTGACACGGTGGGGTTATACACGATAACAATAGTTCTTTTTAAGAATTGAAGACAAATAGTGCCGGGTATTTTTGTCATTCAAGTTCTCTTGGACTTTACAATATTTTTCTAACCCAGGCATGAGTATTGTAAAATTAACTAATTTGTTACAGTACATGATGATATATTTTAAATGATTAATAAGAACATATTAAAATTTCAATTATAATTTTCATTTACTCAGGTTTATGCCTGACAAGATTGATTTATTTTCTAATAAATCTGATTTTCTAGTAACTTCCTGAAAATTTTGAGAGCATTTTATATTATAAACTAATCCAAGTAGTTCGAGCATCTACGATCTTCTTTTATAACCATTTCTGTATGTTCAGAAAGTTTAAGTTTTAAATTCTATGAATGAATTGTCGATCCATATTTTTAATTAATCTTGCAAGTATTAGTTATGGCACAGTGTAAAATTTATCTACTTTTTCTTAATTAAAATAAACACAAAGGACTAAAAAAACGTATAAATTGTAAAAGTGATAAAAACAAACCAAATGAATTACATTATAACTTGGGCCATACCATGGCTAAACCTCACTAAGTAATATTTGTCTTAGTACAAATACTCAACTAGTATAAATGCAACAATGAATCTAAAAGTTTGTCCATTTGAAGAACTACTAACACATAATTATTTCATTAATAATATGAAAGCCAGCAAAATAGAAAATGAGTTCCAGCATTGTCTAACAAAACAAAATCACACCCTTTAGGGTAATGAAAAATGATTACAATGTTGTGTTATTTATTATCATTATTTTAAAAAACTATAACATAATACAACATATAACAGTAAAGTAAAACAGTAGTGAACATATGACACTAGAGAAGTCAGGTATCTGATGTATCAGAGTATCAGAACCACACATAAAAAGAGGTGATTGCATTAGGAACCTCACATGCTTTCTACATCTTCAGATGTGTCTCTATTGAAAATTTGAATTGGCTCAAGGCAGGTTCTTAATGTGTCGTGACCAAGTTGTGCTCTTTCATTATCTCCAAAGCCAAATATATTTCCCCTGCTAGTGATCACAACAGTGTGGTACAAGCCAGTGCTAATTTGAGAAACATGGTGAGATTTCAAGGTATCTAAGATTCGAGGTTTCAATACTTTATCTAACACCCTTCTGTCCAAGAATCCGAGGCTGCCAAATCCCATGGAGCCAAAGCCATAGACTGAACCAGAATCAACTAGCACAAATGTTTTCCTCTTCCTTGCACACACCTACAAGTAACAAATAAACATAAGCCCTTACAGTATGGATATCATAGGACTTTTGATCTAGAAAGGCAAATTGCAAATGTTGTAAACCATTGACCTCAACAAAGATTGATCAAGAATATGGAAATACAATAATACCTGAACAGCCAGTTGATTCTTAAGACTAGTCAACATCTCTGGAGTTGTCTTCTCAATCTCATCGCCATGGCCTAAAGCACCACAGTATCCCTTGCCCCATGTATATACCTGGAACATTAATAACAAAATCTTAGTAATTCTCACAAGTGCTTAAATAATGAAAACCAAGAATAACAAATAAAACTGGAAATATATCTTGTCCATTGAAACTCACAAATCCATTTGAGTCAAGGGCCACTGCATGCTCATCCCCAGCAGATACACGGACAATATGAATAACTTTCCGTCTGAATTTCTGTACAGCACGTGGCTGAAACTCATTGTGTTGCTCACCATGGCCAAGACAGAAATTTGCACCTGACCCAAAGGAGTATAATGTTCCATTTTCTGTTACTGATAAGATATAGCTTGGTCCTGCAGCAATCTGAACAACAGATCCAAGGACTTCAATCATTTTGGGGGTTGGCCTGTCCTGAGTGTCACCATGACCAAGTTGGCCATGTGTGTTGGTTCCACATGTATAAACATGACCTTGTCTGGTGAGGAAGACTGTGAAGTTAAGCCCCGCCGCAACCTGAGACATTCAGGCACTTTCAATATCTTTTAAGTGGGACCTTACAAAAATAAACATCATGGAACAGTAATGAAATTGAGAATTAAAGAATTAGTAGTGAATGGACATCCAATGAATGGCTAGAAAACAGCACATCAGAGCAAACTGGTGGAACATCTGTGCCTACCAGCATGGACAGTTGTCGGGTCTCAATATAGGATTTACAGATGTGCAACTTGAAATAAGCACAATGACTCAAATATATGACAAAACACTCTTATAAAAGAAATAAGAACCAGAATAAACTAACATGGTTTGAAACTAAAATTACAAAATAATTTACTGTAGATTTTACAGAAAAAGTGGATTTCACGTCTTGAAATAATTTTGAACTCAGCAAACAACTAGTCAATCCATGAGACTAGTAATAAACAATAGAACACCGACCATTGTTTTCAACTCAGTCAACAATTATCATCTCTAAATAATGTGATGATGATTTATACCTGTTTGCACGGAATTCCCTTAAGGGATTCAACAAGACGTGGCCTAAAAATTGGTCGGCTAGTATCTCTGTGCCCACAGCAAGAAGATGAATTATCTCCACATGTGAATACCTGCATCAGTCAAAGTTGAAATTGCTTGTTTATGAAGGAAGAAATTATTAATCATTTTACGATCTCATACCATCGGTTTCAATCCCAAGAAAAGAAAACAACCGTGGATCTGAATTATCAATAGGGAGCATGCAGACAAATTCTGTAGACCTAGCATTATATTTAGAGCAGTTAAGAATTATAAGAAATTTGTGGCTAAGTTTTACTATTTAAGGAACATCTACGCACAAACGCTAATGAGTGCAAGTGTCGCATACATCATTTCGTAATATTTGGATTATCTCCCCAGAAATTGAAGACCTGATGAAGAAAACATCATAATTGACGGATATACGTTACAATACAAAATCTTACTATGATGTAGCTCTGATTAAGAGATATTAGAAATAGTTAAACTACCTGTTATTACCTATACACACACATAACTACAGAAAGGTGATTTTATAATGTATCAATTTATTTGTTTTGTTCTAGAGATGAATACTGCTACTAATCCAGCAACAAAACAAGAGGATAAAATTAGTCCTCCATGGAACTTTTTTTTTAAGTAATAAAGATTCCTACCAGTGGAAATTTTGAAATTAAGTGCAATTTATGTGAAATTGTATTCAATAGATCTTAATACTAAAAGTCTCAACAACTTCAGTTAGTTTAAGATGTTGGACAATGAAGTATCATTGAAAATTGAGAAGTAAAAGTAAAAATCTGTCTCTTTGCCTCACATCTCTAATGAAGACGGAGTCATAGACATTGGATATAAACCAAAAAAGTAACATCCTTTGGAATCTACTTTCAATGTGCAAAGCACAAAGCACAAAGCACAAATACTCTTGATTGTGAAATTGCAAGGATGTTTTACTCTTCAAAACTACCATTTCCTCTAAGAAGGAATCCTTGTTTAGAATAGCATTTTCTGATGCTTCCATAAATCTAATCTTAGTGGGTATGTATCTCCAGGTAACAATAAAAGTTAAGAACTACCTTTCTTTCAAAGGAAAGAAACCTTGTGGAGAATCTTCTGCAGCCAATACAAAAATATGGAGTTCAAGGGGCATGATCATCGGTAGCGATGGGCAGAGTGATATTCAAAGAGGCCTCTGATCAATTTCATGGTTGTCACTAAGAGTGGACCAAGTTTTTAAGGGCATTAAATCACTCTACTTAGATAAAAGACAAAGAATTCATTGGTAAACACGAGAAATGTAACTATGGGGTTTGGACCAATAAATGTGGCACAATTTATTACTAACAATGCAGTTGTTTGTGACGCAATAGATGTGCTAATAGAGGCATTGCTTCCTTCCATCTATTTCCTTGTGTTGTATTGAAAAAATAGTGTTTCATACCAACAATGTCCTTGGATCATGCAAATTGAACGTATGACATATATTAGAAACTTCATTATGAGGACTCTATGAGATTGCCAATGCTCAACAACTTCAACTCCTTCAAGTTGCTATCTGTTGCTCCCACAAAATTTGCTTCAACAATAATAATACTCAAGAAGAGGTTTAGAAGCTTGAAAAAAGTATTCCAAAGGATGGTTGTTAATGATGAATGATCCTATAAAGAAGATGTTGATGAGAAGGCAAAATGGGAGAAACTTCGTTGGATGATATCTGGTGGGGCACGGTTGATTACATACTTACTTTTACTGCTCCCATTAAATGTTGGATTAAATGATTGAAACAGTGAGAAAGTCTATATATTGACATGAAAGAAAGACAAAAGTTGAAGAATTTTCACTTTTATGAGGTAGTGCACTCAATATTAATTGATCATTGGACTATGAGTAGCACCTCTTCGTTCTTTCCTCCTATTTAACCAGAGACACAAAAATCAAAGCAGTGCAGTGTGATTTATTGGAAATGGGTGAATGTTTGTGCCAATTGGAACACAATTTAACGCAGACCTAGACTGGCATGAAGAGCTTGGACGATTCACACTGAAAGGATGTCCAATTTGCTATGGGTGATTTTGGTTTTTCTTTAATTACGTCCTCATGAGTGAAAAACTAGCACCTCGATACTATGGTCCATTTCAGGTTATTGAGCTCATTGGAGCAGTACCCTACAAGCTTCAACAACCAACTCTTGCATCCACCCAGTGTTTGACATTTCTTTACTAAAGTGAGCTGCTGGACATTACCATATTTAGCAAAAATCTGCCAAATAACCTTGAGAGTGCTACAGCTAGTGCTTGGGAAGCTCTCCACGTCTTGGCTTCCAGAGTTGTCAACCAAGGGACACATTCTGTCTCAAATACTTATCCTGTGTTGGGATAAACCAATTGAAGAGGCTACATTTGAGGACACTTTTACTGTGAAAAGTCAATTTCCCAACCTAAGACATGAGGACAAATGTGCTGCTCAAGAAGGGAGTATTGATAGGCCCTCGGACAGTAGAGAGGCCCAGCTGAATAGGTCCAAAGTGTGGAAAGTGTATGCGAGGAGGATTTGGAAATATGTTGGAGGAAAAATATCTTTTTGAGTGAAATGTTTTGCTCTTCGGGTAGTGAAGGTTTCTCAACTGCATTTTTAGGTCAGTATCATCAATAATACATATTACTCATCTATTACTATTGTGTGAATTTCCTTTCTGGTTTGCATCGAGGCATTTAATAATTACTTCAAAAGGGAAGCTCGGAAGCAAGCTTGGTAAGTAATTAATCAAAAATTTCAATCACTACATCTATTCAACCCAATTCATATACTGATCAAAAAAATCTTCATGGCATTCTCTAAGCAAGTATAAGAATCTAAGATGATCCGTCTCATTCCATTTGTAAAGTAGATGCGAGTACACACAAAAGACCTGGAACTTCAACAAGAGTGTCCATATTTCTATTCTATCCAGTCTTACTCTCACTTCACCTACACATTCTTTAATCTTTGGAGAACAAAGAATATATTAAAGGAAGACAGATGGAATAAAGAATATAGTTTTGAATCCATCTTAATGGTTCCCCCATTCTTGACTTGAATAATTCTACTAACTCTATCCCAGTCCCCAGAAACAAATCCTCATTCTTTTTTTCTATGATGCACTCATTTTCACTCTAGCATGAGAACAGCAATAATTCTCGGTTCCAAAGTTGAACTTATGCTAGCTGGTGTTTACTTTAAAACAAAACGGTAAAATTAGCATATTTCTTTAAAGAAAATTTACACAAAAAGCTCTCCTCATGAGACCCAAAAGTCAAAAACAGGACATTGAATGCAGAGTATCTTGTACTCTAACCTGCTAGTTCAAAATAATATGAACAAGGTCATGAATAAAAGCACTGGAATGGCAAAGAGTCAAACAAAAGAAAACTTATGATATCTCCATTCCCATCTTCCAGCAAAACTCTTCAATTTGTGGTGAAAAACACATTTCTTAGGCAAGTTGTTTCTTTGACCAGAAATATTCTAAAACTTACAGATCAATGACTTGCTTAATAAAGGTTAAGCAACCACTAACCTCTCCAGATTGCAAGACAAAAGCTGCATGATTAAAGGAGGCTGAAACGTGAGCCACACGTGCCAAAGGTGGGAAATCAATCCGGGTAAATGCTACACACTGTGTTGTTTCAGGCCCTTGACCAAGTACTCCGCATAAACCAGAACCACAGGAATAGACAGAAGAATTGCTGATCAACAAGGTGTGATATTTTCCCGTTGTTATTTGCATCTGCCAATAAAATGTTTTCCATCATTATTTACAACTCCACCAGTTTTCCTTCAAAAGGACAGTTCAAAAGCATTATAATGTCTATCGTTGCTATGAGATGTATTTTCATAACATTTAAAACTTTTTTCTTTTTGTTTTAATTGTTTACAAACGCTTATTACATTTTATTATAATAGTGACATTGAAAAAAAAGGGGGTGGGGGGCAAACCATGTAGTGTCAACACTTACACTTCGAAAGCAAAAAGAAAATATCTCCACCCTTGAGAAACACATTTCTAATTTTATCAAAAGAAAAAGGAATACATAAGGCACCTCATAATTCACGCAGGAAATACTTTTTTTTTTTTTATCTTTTTCACCAAAAGCAGACAAAAGTAATTATTTGAAATAATGAAATAGTACATTGCCTGATGATGTCTCGACCATCTGAGAGGATTGTTCCACAGACTGCAAGAACCTCAAAACTCGCTTCCAATTTCCTTCACATCTATCATACAACTCCCTCTGAGAAACCAAACCCATCCTAGCATAGGTAACATGGGAGGCACACAATTGAAATGCAGCAAAGTCAATCAAGGACTTAAACTTGAAAAAAGGGTACAGGCCATGGCTACCACCAAAAGTTTTGGAAGTCAATTCTAAGCAAACAAGGTCCATTGCACTGAGCCTACCCGAGCACAGAATTTCTAAAACCAAATGTGATGGTAATTCCTCAATGGAAAAATGTCTACAACGGTCTCCCATTCTCAAAATTCGCTCTTTCTCTTTCTTACTCCTCACCAAAGGTAACCAGATGTGATTCAAAGAACCGGCAGAAAGATTCACAGTGACAACAACCAGCAACTCCCCTCTGGATCACACATCAAATTTTGAGACGAAATCTCAGGCAATTGAAGCAGCATATGAAGAACACGTCAGAGCGGAGAAAAACATGGGAAATTGAGAAAGAGAAAGGAGGTCTAGAGGATGGATAATTAGAAGGTGATGATTGAAACAACGGTTGGAAATAAAACATCAGAAGAGAACTGGTCACACCCCCCACAAAAATCACCGTTCAAAATCGAAGATCAAAATGGACCTTCTTGACATGCAAAGTCACATCCAACACAGAAAAAAGAAAACACCCTCCCACACACACAAACGCAATTGTGAAAAAATACGAACGAACTTCCGCAACCAACCAAACACCAATTAGATCAAATTTAAATCAGCAAACACTGATCTAACGGACTTAGCACGTAACCGTTGAAAACAAACTGAGAAAGAAAAAGGTGGGTGTTTGAGATCAGAACGGAAGAAGGTGGATTGAACCTAATAGGAAAAGAAAGCAAGTGGTGAAGAAGGCGTGCCCAGAAGAGAAAAAAGGCGAAAGGAAGTAACTTTTTGAGAAAAATGGGAAGAGGAGCGTGTTTGGGAGGGAATGAGTGAAGAGGGGAATGGAGGGTAGTGATTGATTGGTTTGGTGAAAACGAGAAAAAAAGGTTAGTTAGGGTTTTGCATATAGTGATTATTTTCTCTGCTATTTATTTCCTAGTTGCTGAGCCTAGGTAGTAGCTTAGGCTTTCAGTGTGTGAATGAATGTTCGGTTTTGTGAGTGTGTGGGAAACATTGGAGAGAGAAAGAGAAAGAAATTGAGGAATTTCATGGCAGTGTTTCTCTTCTTTTGATTTTTGTTCTGAAAGCATGAAAATGAAAAGTGGGGAAAAAAACACGGTGTTGTTTTGGTGGTACCTGCTGCTTAGATTCCATCTATGTTTTGTCGTTCAGATTCATTACGCGTGGCAGCTTTTTACTGTGACACGTCAGCAACTGTGTGTTTCTCAAGTAGGGTTAGAATAGTACTACCATCCCATTACTGGGTTTAAGTAATTTACAAGCTTTGATGGAAAGACAAAAATGGCTATTATTTTTTAAATTCAATGTCATTTACTGTTTATTAATTCGTATAATTGTGGTTGAAAAGATTAAAACAATAACAAAATTGAAGAGGGTTTTGTAATAAAGAGATAAAGATATTTCATTGAAAAATAATGCATTAAAAAATGTTTACACTGTTTTTGTTAGTGCATACTTTCTGGTGTGCAATAATAAAGTAAAAGGATGATGGTGCATTCCATGTAAGATACCAAACTATGAAATTCACACAATGATTTTGTTAAAGGAGTATAAAATAGAATGTTTATATTTAATTTAGAAATGAATTTAGTTAGAATACTTCGTTTCTAAGTTGCTTAATATTTACTATGTTTCATTTTGATAAATGTATTGTTGAACGAGTAATTAAGACAAATATTTACTTGCTTTTGTACGAAAATTAAAAAATATTTTCGTTCCTTTTTATTTTTCATTAAGATCAAAGAATTAAAAAAGTAATTAACTTGATTAAAAAAATATTTGTAGTTCTTAATATCTTTATATCTCTTTCGTTTGTTGGTTTTCTTTTTCACTTAACACTTTCACCACTTACACTAAACTAATTAAATTGGTTCGAGAAGTAAAAAAGAAAAAAAAAAACTCATATGAATTGACTTTTTGGTGATAAAAAAACATCATGTTGTATTTGTATACATGCAAGAAAAAAAAATATATATATATATATATATATATATAATTTAATTATTAATAATTTTATTATTCTAGTATGATACATTTCACCTAGTAAGATAAGAAAGTTAAAAAAAACACTAAAAATGTCTTAACTTGCTTCCAAAGATTTTGATTTACAAAATAAAACATATCAGTGTGATTCTAGACTAGCATGAATTAATTTATTATACTCAAATCTCTCAAATTCACGTAGGAAACTTCTACATGTAATTCACGGAAAAAGAAATAAAACTTACTATTTGAGAAAAACAAAAAACTCATTTAAATAAAACTCTAATTAGTTCTTATTTTCCCAAATTATGCTATTTTCTAAATTGTGACTTATAATCAAAGAAATAAAGAAAAATTCAGAAAAGAAATTTAAAGAGATAATAATATAAATGAAAGTAAATAATTATATATATATATATATTACATATTTTAAAATCTTAATCTATAATATTTTTTAAACTTATTTCTACTAAGCATATATAAAATTTGGTGTTAAAACTTGGACTATTATTATGTTGAGTACTTTATTTATTCTAAATAATTATAATCTTTAACTTTTTTTCTTCTTATCACATTATATTATTTACTAGAACTATATTTATTTTTTCTCACTTTTTATCTCTTCTCAATTGGAAAAAAATTGGCAGCAAAAATTTATACAGAACTGAAAACAATCTTATAATTTTTGCTTCGTTCTTATATAGATTGATATTGGAAAATTGATAATTTATTATGAATTTAGTTTTCACATGTCATGAATGTAAATATTTTTATATTATTGGTATAATAAAACGTTGACCCTCCCCCAACTACTCTCACATTAAACTGATTTCGAAATGAAAACAGACATTTAAAAAAGCGTATGAGAAGTAATATGAAGAAAGTAGGAAGGTTCTGGAAAGGGTATATAATTAACTCTATTTTAATGGCCAAATATTGTGGTTAGATAATAATATCTCAGCTTCACTAAAAGTAGGAAGAATGTTATATTTATATGATAAAATCAAACTATCATCATTAAGTAGGTAGAACTACTCTTATACTTTTCAAAGCTTTTGTCTCAACTAAATTTCATGCCAAAAACAATGATATTTAAAAAAAATGATAGCTTATGATGTTTGAGTCTAAATCTTTTACTGCATTTTTTTATTATTGTTTTCTTCCTTAAACATTAATAATACATTGATATCAGTACTTTAAAAATATTTTTAATAATATATTTTAATACATCAAAATTAAAATTAATGTTTATCGATATATTTTAAAGACACAATAGAATAATTGTGACATCCCATTTAAATAGCCAATAATATACTAAATAAAACATCACATAGTTATAGGAATAAAAGAGTCTTCAGAAGAAACAGTACACATAAAGATTTACCATTACAGTCATCCTAGAAGTACTTAAAGAAATTGAGACATATTTGTCGTACATGTCTCTAACAAAACATAAACCACAGGGATTCAACAATTATACAAAAGCAAAACTTCCAGAGCAAGGAATGAAAAAAAAATAACACTAAGACCATAAAACTGCTCCTAGGAGCCAAAGGTGACAGGACCCACTACACCGCACCGCTGTTACCATCAGGTCCACCTTCAACGTTTCTCCCATCTGCTTCCACCAACATGATGATCATTGCAAAAGAGAAAACAAAACAAGCACAACACGAAGATAAAAGGGTAAGCTAGTGTAAAATATCTTTAATAATTTATAGGGCACGTACAAGGCAAAGAAAGATATTAACAATTAAATAGAAAACACTCAAATCATGTGAGGACAATCAAATGCAAGTTACTACGACTCGATATCCGGATCATACACTTGATATAGAATTCTAAAGGAAGTATGCACCTGTGTTGGTTTCTAAACTCTGCAGAGTCTAGACACAAGGGGTTATCACTCAACTACACACAGGGTTAATCTTCTATTGTCTTGGGTCCAATATGTCTCAAGACTAGGACCTCCTGTCACTCTCCCCACATGAACCATTCTGCTCTATGTGAGCGTGAACAATTATTAGAGTTTAGGATACATTCCTTTATCTAGACATCTCCTATATCAAGGTATACACTAGGCATATATATATGTCACCAAGAGTTTCCCAATGAAACTCCCTTTCCATCTCATTCCACATGCCTTACAACTCACCCAATTCTCATGAAGTTACTCCAACAAATATATCATGTTTCTCATTTCATGCTCTCCACATGCATACCAATATTCAATCCAACAAAATCATAACTCCTTTCATAATAATACTTTCATTCCAGCCCCATTCAAACATACATGTCAAGCATAGCCACATACTACGAGCAAGGAAAAGAATTTACACAAGCTTGGAGCCACATTAGCCAACACAACAACCCCTGTCAACGATTCTCGCCCAGGTGAAGGGGTTCCTTTCGCTCAGGCGACCCCTTCTCGCCTAGGCGAGAGCTCAACAGTGGCCACTGCAGGATTCCAGCGAGTTCTCGCTCAGGCGACAGCGTCTCGCCTAAGCGAGACTACGTCTCGCTCAAAAATAAAACCAGTCACCTAAGCGGCAACTCAAGCTGGAATCCAGGGGCAAATCCCTGCTACTCTCGCTTAGGCGAGGGTCACTCGCTTGGGCGAGATTAGCAGGTTTCGCACCTGTTAGCACCTGCATTACCATTTACAGTCAAGCATATACACAGCAAAAATAGATTCATGCACCCATCAATATCAGTCAAACACCAGACACACAAAACAGATCAGGAATGAGCAAAAATAACCTAAAAACGCAAAGTCCTAGCTTCCCTTTCCTTTTTGGATGCTAACACAGAGAGTGATAACCCAAGCAAGAGCAATAGAGCACTGGAGCAAGCTACAGAACTGAAAACGAACATTCACGAAGTTGAGAATGGGGTACTAGAGAGAACCTAAGACGAAACCAGATTTTTTTTTTAACTGGAAAAGAAGAAGGATGAAGTTGAAGTTCAACTTACCTGAGAGTACAAAGCAGATTAGCTAGCTGGAAAGAAAGGGAACTTATGCCCTAGCAGAGCTCTAGCTGGAGTTCAAAGGTGTTTGAGGAAGGGGAACAACTTTCTGAAATTGAGACAAATGGAAAGTGTGAAGGCTTGGTAGGGTATTGGGGTCCTACAGAGGGCTGGTCTTGGACTTACGAAAAGACCAGACCCAACTCTTAAGAACAGAAAAAGGAGCTTACAATAATAATATAAAAAAACTCAACAAAGAATTCAAATATTTATTATGTTTAAATAAAATCAACAATCATTGTGGCTACTTAACAAAATTCAAAGAAAATATTTAGTTCAAAATTCAATTACAGGTGAAACATTCACATGGATTAAAAACAACAAATTTTGAATACTTAAATTTGAAGATCGAAGAATTCATGCATCTGATATATTATTTGTTTTAAAAACTAAAACTCTTGCATAGTTTTATCTTTGAAAACTTGAAAAAGAAAAATATATTTAAATTATTGTTGATATCAATTCATAAACAATGTATTGGAAACAATATCCATCAAAAATAACATTGGAAGTATTGTTTTATTTGAGAAGGTATTTGAAAATGGGATTGAAATTTGAAAATGGAGTTGTTGACATTAAAGGGGACAAAATAATGGAAGGAAGTGAAGTGATCCATCCAAAATGAAAAAAAGTGGGAAAAGAAAAGAAACAGAGTCACATGCTCCATCTGCATAATATAATATATAATGCTTAATGTGACAATTATTTAGGTGGAATCACTTTTTCTAATGCCACACCTCAAAGCCACAATTTGTCCATATGCTACCTAACATTTTTCTTTCAAATTTCAAAATCAAATTTGAATTTCAAACATTTCACTTTTCTCATTCAATTATATTAAATACAACTTTTTTCTTTTAGAAAACAAATGTGAACATATAGGAATGTACCAGGTTAGTTTCCTCTATGGTGATAAAGTGGGTTTCCCCCTTTTCTTTTCTTTTAATTTTTATATTATATAGGTAAAATATTAAGATTGATTTATTAAAATGGAAATGGAAATAATATATATAATAAACTAATAATAATATATAATAATTAATAATATATAATAATAATAAAAATGCTGTTAAAATTTAATATTTTTAACTTATGCAAAATCATTTAATTTTAATTTTACTATATAAGATAATTTAATAATTTTAAAATTTTATCTATTATAAATTTTTATTTAACACTTTACTTAAATCATTTATTAAATTTTACAAAATTTATTTTTAAATTTACTTACTTAATTCTCTAAATCTACTCAAAATAAATCACATATTCATTGACTTAAATTTATCCGAACTCATTCTCACACACTTCCTCAAATCCATTCCAAAAAAAAAGTATATTTGTATCCACATGATGTGATACGATACAGTTAATAAGCAAATAGCATTTAATACTTAAAAAATATCAGTCTCTGACTTTCGGTTAAAGATATCTTCAGTTAAGGACAAAAAACAAGCTTATCACCTTCTTTTATCTTTATTTTGCTTTTGATTTTAAAATTTTATGTTATTTCTTAATTTTGAATTGTATGAACAAGAAGCCCACCTATTTTTTAATTTGATGTTATTTCTTTATATATATATATATATATATATATATATTATTTTTTTTTTGTATGCAAAAAATCATTGTAAAGAAAGAGAAGCAATTATTTCGTTCATTTTTGAATTTTATAAAAGTCATTCTTCTTAACAACTGATAAGCGAATTGTTTTTTCTATGTGGAATAAATTATAACATAAATAGGTTGTTTCTTAAAGATAATGTTTTATATTATTTTTGTAAAGCTTAATAAAATAAATATATTTCTTAAAATCAATTATTTTTTTAATTTCATAGTAAAAAAAAATTCTATAATAGTTTAAAACCGAGAATATATGGGTTAAATATGTTTTTAATCCCTCAATTTTCAGTGAAATTTAGAATTAATCTCTCTTCACAATTTTTAACCAATTTAGTCCTTCATATTTAAAAATACGTCAATTTAATCCTTTTAACAAAATTGTGCTAAGTTTATCTGACATTTTAAGCGCATTTCATGATAGTATTTAAATTGTTTACACCTTTTAACACATTTTCGCTTCAATGTTAACTCAAATATCATCATAAAGTGTATTTAAAATATCAAATAAACCTAACTAAAATTTGATAAAAAGGACTAAATCCACGTATTTCTAAATATGAAAGACTAGATTGGTATAAAGTTTCAAAGAAGAATTGTTGTTTCTTGTAAGTCTATCTAAGCATATAAAAATCGCTAATACATGATGATTTTATTAAAATACATTTTTAAAAAAAATTACAAGTTCGTCTAATTAATCTTGAAAGCCATCATCATAACTAATTTAATGATTGTACAGTTTACGCGTTTTAGATATTAAATTTTCTGTATGAAAAAAGTCATGCATTACGAAAAAGAAAGCCAAGGGAACAAATTCGTCACATGGCTAGCTGCTTGTAGAATACTAGACTTAGGTGCCTTTTCTAGCCTTTTTAATTTCTACAAACCCGTCAAGAAAATGCTTCCATGATCCAAGGTCTGAACAATGATTTTGAAATCACATTACAAACAGAAAATACATTGGCAATGATTTCGCAATTCCATTACAGTGGAATATAGATATTCTAACCATATCCAATTCTTTTCTTTCTTTTTCAAATTTTGATAACAACATTGGAGGTTCGCCAGAAAAAAATTATCAAATCAAATACATTAACTTGCTGTTTGATAAACTGGGGGCAGAATCCTTAAACGTATATGTATATATATACCTACGAAAGAACAATGTTTGAAAAAGGTTCTGTTCTTTGTACAAATGTAAAAGAAAATTCAAGGGACCAGGTAATGTTTCAAAAAGGTACAGAATTGGCACCGATTCCCATGTTCTCTGGTGAGCTTTAGATTCACTTGACCTCCTCAGGTGCGAGGCTTTGGATTTCAGAATCGGGTGATAGTTTAAACTTGAGAATCTTGTGAAGCTGACACAAAGGTTTCACTTGCTTTGTTGGAGGTTGATTTGAATCAATTAGTCTTGTTCTAGAGAAAAGGATCATTTCAGATGATGATCCTGTTTCTTCATGAACCACAGGGGTTTCTGCATGTTATCAAATAACTTATTTTAAAGCGGGAAGCAAATCAAATTAAAACTTAGTTCCATAAAACATGAGCATCTTAACAATTTGAAAGGCATCATTACTGAGCGATGAAAGGATGGCTATTCTTCTGAAAACATATCTAATTCAACAATTGATTGGTAGAAAGAAAAAAAAAAATAGAATAAATATAGGAAATAGAGATATTCCTCATTGCTAAATCTTCTGCAAGTTCATTTTAGAGTTTGCTCGAGACTATAGTGGCACCATGGGTGGAGAAGCAAATATATAAATTTGGGAAAAAAAAATATAAATAACAACATTGTAGGAAAAGCCCATGATTTTCAATCTCAATGAAGACAGGAATAAAGACATTGTAAATCTTTTATTTACAGAGGAAATGCGGAAGAAACATTAGGGAAACAGTTAACTCTTATAATTAGAAAAACATAAAAGCATTGACTCTAACAACCAAGGTCAGAGTATCTGACAAGTGAGACATAACTATAGTTTTCAAGACTAATAACCTTTTTCAGACTAATTCTGCACACATTAACTGTAACTCACCTTGTTCGGTAAAAGCAAGACATGTGCCAATTGACTCCTCATATTCCCCAATCTGTAGACAAAACACAAAACACCATAAGAAATAACAATCCTTAGATGATCATTATCCATTCAGCCAATTTATCAAACAAAAATTGATGGAAGCAACTTTAGCCAATTGAAACTTCTAGCTGAAATAAATCATTCAAATTATTTGCCCAATCCTATAGGTAAGCATTGAAGAATATACATCTAAGCAAATAGACAGTTTTCAAGAATCTATATGACTTCAACAGATTACACAAGACTACAAAAGCACCAAAATGGAAACATATAACTTAACCCAAAAAACTCTCAATAATCAAAACTCTTAAGGCAGAAAAAGTCAAGGAATTTAAAGCAGGCAACTTACCAGCTTAAATTTGTCATCAATGATCAATTCTGGGTTTAATGTATCAAGGCCCTATCATTAACAAAAATTAATATAAGCATGCTTAACTTTGGTATGATAGAACAAAGCAATAAAGATCACCAGAAAAGTGTGGGAAACAGAAAAAGAAATAAAAGAGAGCATTCACAGTGAAATTAAGCATGTATTTGGATACAGAATTTCACAATTTCAAAGACATTAACATGTATTGAATTGGATTTTTAAATTAAAATTATTTTTTAATGTTTTGTTTAGATAAGGAAATTCAAATTTATTGAATTTTAATTTTTGGTGTAGAAGGTATGTTAATCAGCACAAAAAGTCAAAACACAAAATAGAAAGCTTAAACAATTAAGCAGTGTCATTTCATTTCAATCAAGATAAATAATCCTGTTTATCGTAGAAAGGAAACGAATTATGGTGCCGGAGTTGAAAATCAATTCAGTTGATGAAGTTGATACACATACAGTGAAACATATGAAGAAAGGGCCACAGTGGAGAACTTACAGTTAGAACATACTTGGCATTTGCTGGAAGGTTAATTAGGTCAGAAACACCATCCAGGTCAAGTAGAACATATTCATCTTGATCCTCATGTTCATATGAAGCTGAATTTGCCTCCATATTCCAGTGCAGAGATTGCAATTAAATACTGACTCAAGATAGCAAATCTGAAATGAAGGAAAAAATTGGTTTAGAGATGGTGAAAAGTGAGATTCGGTTAACAATGCCAAATGCAATTAGAAAAAAAAAAAAAAAAAAAAAAATAAAAAACA
>Ga0209589_1002928_pt1 | contig 29792 bp, 18 predicted proteins | sample CowpeawhiteBW_FD_187525 | JGI IMG/M metagenome (GOLD analysis project Ga0209589, IMG submission 187525) | Root nodule microbial communities of legume samples collected from California USA - Cow pea white BW (SPAdes) (version 2) | ecosystem: Host-associated > Plants > Roots > Nodule | place: USA...
AAAAACCTCTCCCTCTCATGACTTTAATTCAAAATTCCTGCAACCTCAACGTTTTGTCGAGAATTTGCAATTTTCCAGCTATCAACCAAAACTCTAAATATTAAATTAAAAAAAATAAAAAAAAAACAAAAAAAAAAAAACTAGGAACTGGAAGAAGCAAGCAAGTGCCATTTCTTTCGTTTAGCCTACCAGTCAAACTCTTTACTTCATTCTTCACACCTTAAATAATTTCATTCATCTAAATCCAACACATAATAAATTAAGAATCGTTGATGAGAGGGATACAAAGAGAGAAGGAAGGAAAAGAAATGTATCATATGAAAGTAACATAACAACCACTTTCCAGTTGCTATACGAACATCATGTGAGATGCTCTACGAACATAAATAACTAGTATTGGATAATTACACAACACTTCCAATAATACACAAATAGCAGATTACTCATGAAAAGTCTCAGTAACCAAAGAAGAAGACAAATCAAGTGGAAATATGTCAAAAGGGGCACATACACATATATAATGGTTTATATAAGAAGAGTGTACAACTAGTTCAAAAGAGAAAGCAGCTTGGTGGTGCTTAAATATACAGATGAACACTAAGAACAACGAAGAACAACATGAGAAGCAAACCATAAATTACAGTGTGCACAAACATGGATGCAACAGTGGTCTTCATGTTCATGAACTCAAAGGGTGCATTCTTCCCCGGCAACTGAAAGATCATTCCTGGGGACAAGAGCCAAAATAGTGCTGCAGCTATGAGAGGAGGAGCCCAATCGTTCATTGTACACTTCAAAGAATCACTGCCAAAGCTTGAAAGAACTAAGAGCAAGTAGAAGAATAGATGCTAGAGAAAGATCAAAAGCACTAAACTAATGTTGTGTTCTATATCCTCAAAGGGGAATTGGAATTGGAATCCTATAAAGTTTGGCATAAAAATAATGAATCATTCGTTCACTTTAACATGTGAATTCTGGCCTCCTTTTTATCCGGGCCTCTTTGTGGCTTTTTCTGGATAAGAAAGGCATCGTTTTCTTTGGTGGTCATTGGTCAACAATCCCACGAGGCTTTTTCTAGGGAATGGTTACTGTAGAATAGAGAAATAGATAATAAAATTGGGGCTTCATAATTGTGTTGAATTGAAGTAAACAGAGGTAGTAAGTGATGATGATGATGATAATAAAACATATCATTGTGTATTTAGTGCCCAATGACAAGCCTGGTTTCTTTATTGTCCCCTCTTTGTGCAAGGATTCATGGGAGTTGGACAAAACAAAATTAAAAGAAACATGAAAGAAAAAGAAGCTACAAAAGCAGAATACCAATCAGCCAACCACACATAAAAAACACATACATGCGCTAAATGGAGATTTTTAGTTTTTTTTTTTTTCTAAAAGAACTTTAAACTTCCATTTCCCTTTCTTGTGTTCTTTTTATTCTTTAGCTTTCCTTGTGTTGTAGTCGGTCGGAGTGCTCATAGATAAAGATAAACACTAATAAAGAGAGGCTTTACTAAATATTAAAAAATAAGTTTAATTTTAATGCATTAGATAGAAATTATTTTGAATATTGTATATTGTCACTATAAGAAAATTTTGTCTAAGAAAACTTTTTTTCAGTAACCAATTTTAACAATAAAAAAGAATTAGTCACTATACTCACTAATTATTTTTTGTTATTAAAATTGGTCGCTAATAAAAAATTTATTTTGTAGTGTATCATTTATATTTGTTTATAATTTACAAATAGTACATTTATCAATATTTGATATGATTGGATTTTAAATATATTTTAATTATTATATGGATTTGGCGTTTATTTTAATTATTAATGAAAGTGGCATAATTGTCTCTACACTTCACAAGATGGTCATAAAGTTCTTAGGAGAGAACAAGACTATTATCGTTGTAAAAACTTAACTACAAGTAGCAAATGATTGTTATGCTCAAAGTTTGAAGATAATCTCTATTATTTAAAGGGTTAAATATATTTGTGTCCCTTAACTTTCAGTGAATATTGAAATTAGTCCATCTTTAAAGCTTTGGTCCAATTTAGTCCCCCAACTTTAGAAATGTGTAGATTTAGTAATTTTAACCAAATTTTGTTAAGTTTATTTGACGATTTAAACTTGACATTTTAAACGTCAAATAAAGCGCTGGACTCGATAATACACCTTTCAAAAATCAACCAAAGTCATACCCGATTCATTCATTTTGGCACCACTCTTATTGTCAATCCACTTGCATTTGAACACTAGAATAGTAAACATAGTGTAACCAACCTCTCATATCTCTTTTATTGTACCTCAGTACGTCATTGATCGAAATACAAGATTTTAATCTTTAGATGTGAAAAATTGTAGTGACTCAACTTCTAGATTGACTCCAATATTTAGTATTGTGCTTTTATCATCCAAAGACTTCGTATAGAATATGCAATTATTAATTTCATAATCTATACAACGTACAACGTCAAACCTCAATCCATTTTCTAGTCACATCAAAGTCTCAAAAGATTGTGAATCTTTAAAAATCTCATATTTAAACCAATGCATGGAAGTTTTGTTATGCTCCATCAATTGTCATTTCTCTAATTGTATTGGATTGTTCTCCTTCACAATGGCTTTGTGATAGCCTCCTCCTCCTCAAGCTAGGTTGGGCCAAAGCTTGAAATGGTGACTATGGTAGATGGTGGATTCGCGGAAGCTTGGTGTTGAGAGAAAATAGCTCTCGGTTTGGGTGATTTAATGGTGGGATGAAGGTGGTTTGTGGAGCTCTAAGAGAGGTTAGGCCAACTCTAGAGAAAGGGGTGCTAGAGGGACCTCTTGGGATACTCTAGCAAGTGACTGAGAGAAGAAGTATGGCTCAAAAATAATTTTGGCAACATAACATTATCATTCTCAAAGTGCCAAATACATGGGGGGACACCTCTATTTATAGAGTAAGGTGTCTCCAAAATGGTCCAAACCCTAAAATGCTAACATGTACCAAAATCTTAAAAATGCTATCTTGGTGAAGGAGAGTTTGACATGTGGCAATCTTCACTCTCAAAAAACAAACCACTCATGTGTTATCATGTGGAAAGCTACTTTTTGAAAAGCTTCTCCAATAAGACAATGACACATTGCTTCTACCTTTGTAAGAGAACTCTCCATTAAAGAGCTTGCCATGTGGCACGTGTGGGATTCTCTTCCTAAGCTAGCTTGATTAACATAATTAAACATCAAATAGTTGCTTAAGCTAGGAGCATATGCTCTCTACATAAGCAAAATTGTTTTTAAAACCCTACACCACATGGCCCTTAATACAAGGCCTTCAAATAAAAACCTACACTACATGACCCTTAATACAAGGTCTAAAAATGCTCCATGATGGCCCAAGTGAAAAGGAGTTTAGCTTCACCATGACTAGATGTTGTTAACTCTTCTTGAATTTGCTTAGCCATGCTTCTTGTGATTGGACCCTTAGCTAAGGGTGTGCTATCACTTTGTGTGCAGATAAGTTAGGGATCATCTAATTTGTGTTGTTGAATATGTATAGATGTGCTTGCAATAGTTCTTCACGATCTTTGGTTACCACATTCACACCTTGGATGCTCTTACTTATAGAACACCTATTCAACCATGATTTGCAAGGAACTCCTATCGAATTTGCTTTAGTCATGTAATCTGAACAAAACTCAATACTTTCTTCAACAATATACATTTCAATTATTGAAGCTTCTGGACGATATTGATTTTCACTTACTCTTTCAAAATCTTCATATAACGTTTAATAGAATACACCTATCTTAGGTATACTGGTCCACAAATCTTGATTTCTCTTACCAAGTGAACAAGTAAATGTACCATGATGTCAAAAAAGGATGGAGGGAAAAACGTCTCCAATTGACACAAGATGATAACAATCTCGCCTTGAAGTTCATCTAACTTTACAGGATCAATGGCTTTGTTACAAATTGAAGAGAAAAATGAACACAAACGAGTTATAGTTTGTCTAATATGTTTAGGTAAAATTTCACGAATAGACATTGGTAACAATTATTACATTAAGATGTAACAATCGTGGGACTTCAGACCTACAAGCTTCAGGTACTGTATTGAAACTAAACATTTAATATTTGAAGAGTATCCTTGAGGTACATTGACACTCTTTAGACAAAGGTAAAAACTTATCTTCTCTTGTTTGGAATAGTGTAACATATGGGGGCAAATAAGTATGTTTACCAACCTTCCTTAGTGTCAAGTCTTCTCGGATCTTCATTTCAACCAAATCCAAACGAGCACTTACTTCATCTTTCGTCTTTTCCTAAATGTTAAGTAATGTATAAATTAAGCTATCATACACATTCTTCTTTACATGAATTACATCTATGCAATGTCTAACCTCTAACTTCGACCAATATGGAAGATCAAAGAATGTTGATGTTTTCTTTCAAAGGCTTGTTACAAATGACTTCTTGGATGTTTTCCCAAATACATGATGTATTTTATTAACTTTTTCGCGAATTTAAACGTCAGTCAATGGAATTTTTGCATTAACATTTTCTTGATGTCCATTGAATGTTTTCTTTTAACCTTCGATAAGGATGATTAGATTGTAAAAACCTCTGATGGCGCAAATATATTGCCTTCCTTTCGTTTTTCAATTTATGAGATATAATGTTTTCTTCACATATAGTGGGGCAACTCATGATCATCATTTTCTATTGCATTGAATCAGCTGGATTCCGAACAATCTGTCACATCTTCTCTCATCTGCATGTCATTTAAGGTTTTTAGTGTCTTTTGGATTCACAAACAAACGCTTAAGTCTGGGCATGGTTGGAAGGTACCAAACAACTTCCAAAGTTGGGTCGTCCTTTTCTTCATGTAGGTTTTCTATTCGTATGGTGATAATGCACACTTCGGACATTTTTTCAAACCTTGAAATTATTTCCTGTATATTATGCAATCGTTAGGACATGGTTGGCATCATAATTACAAGTGGGTAGTGTATTTCCATCTGGAAGCATTTCATTCAACAACACCAATAATTTTTTGAAACTCTTATTTATCCACTCATTGGTAAGATTCAAATTCATAACCCTTAACACCACTAACAACCATGTGAACTTAGTTGAATTAACATACAACGAAGTCTTTGCATTAGTGGACATCATTTCATACACATGCATCTGGGCAATTACTTATGTGCCCACATCATGGATCATGCGCTTTAATTTGTCTTCTTCTAATTGATCTTCCATGGTGGAATTGACAACATGTTCAGTTCGGGAGATAGTTGAGAAGTCTATTAATTCGTCATGTCATGTCCATTTTGTATAACTTTGAAGGAAGTCATCACAAATAAGATGTTCCTTAATTCCAATTGCATTCAACTTTCTCCCATTCAAACAGTTAACATAAGGACATCTAAATTTCATTTCATCATCACTTCTACCCTCATTACGTTGCGCAAATTGTATAACTTCTTATACTCTCTCTCATACTCAACACTAATGTGTGGTGAATTAATCCAATATTAGTCCATGCGTATATATACTGAAATTACTTGAACAATTTCAATAATCTTTAAATGAATCTTGATTTCACTATGGTATTTAAGGTGTGACCCTATCCCATTCAAGAAGATTTACTTTTTCTAGTTTATTGTACATATCAATTCTAAACAACATATGTTAAATTTTACGAAATTTTGTTAGCATTTCGCATTGGTCTTTAGGTTTACACAAAATGAAAGTGATCATCAATTACAATCAAATATGAACCCAAAGATCAATACAAAATATAGTTGAGAAATATTCATGAATTTTAAGACATGTATATTAAGATATATATATATATATATATATATATATATATATATATATATATATATATATAAGTACTACTAAACTATGAAAAAGTTATTAATCTTGTTAAATTGTCCAACTAGACAATTGAAGATTCAATACTTACAAATTATTAGTATTGACTCCTCTTATATTAATTTTTAAAAAATATAATTTCTTCAAAAACATTGGAGAGAGTAAATAATTTTTTTATTGAATATCAAACAGAAAATTAAGGCTAACTCAATGCAACAATAATTTCAAATCAAACAAAATAATCAATATATTTAAGCATATAATTAATCACATATCTAAGATACAAAAAAAAATCATTGCAAAAAAATAATTATAGACTCATTAAAAATAAATTTTGAAGATAATAATAGTAACCTAGGAGTGTGAAACGAGAGCAATGAGAAACAATGAAGGAGAATGCAATCCTTGACACGTTTGGAAAGCTACACAATCTCACCACAATGCAACACAGTACTTGGACATCAATGGTAGCAAAAAAACCTAGATTTTACCAATAATGAACAAAGAATCCAAGGAAGACACACAAAAAATGATTGTTACATTGTCTCAAATGGTAACATTAAGATGCTAATGTATGGGAACATGTAGAACTCAACCAAAAACCAAAAAAACAATCATCAACAACGTTAAGTGGTACGAGGGTAGATGTGCTCAACAAGTAAGGTTGAGTTGATGAAATGGAGATTCCCTCCTACTTTTACAGCAATGATGACAGATAGTAGGGACATCTTTGAAGGGGCATAGACGGAGGCGAAGGAAGCTCCAGCGAAAGCTATGGCATTTGTGAAAGGAAGTGCAATGGGTTTTGGGGAGGATTTAACAAAATGATGGTGGTTCAATGGCAAAATGAAGGGTTCACACTAGAGGAATGAAGGAGAAAATAATAGAAATGAAGGTGGCACCTCTACAACTTTTGGAAAAATTTAACCTAGGTCGACCTTTAGGCTTTGGTTATTAGAAACATTGAAGCCTATAAGGCTTCAACTCTCGGTCTTTCTAATAACCGAAGCCTAAAGGTTTGCGCTCAGTGGCAATTTTGAAATTTTAGGGAACCTTTAGGTCTCAATTCCATTGCAACCGAAGCATATAATAGGTCCTAGTTCTGCAAAAACTAAAGCCTATACCTCTCTACGCTCAGATAAAATAATTTAAAAAAGAGTGATAATTTTGAAAATTTGCAAACTATTAGGCTTTAATTCCTAGGAAGTCGAAGGATGAAGTTAATATAGGTCTCGATTCTCCAACAACCGAGACCTAAAAGTTCGCAAAAATTGAAAAAATATTACCACTTTTTTATGTTTCGGTTGCAAAAAAAATTAGAGCATATAAGACAATTTAAAAACCAAATCTACACTAGTAAACGTTTAAAGGACTGTGGGAGTTGCTCTAACATGACTTATAATAAAATAGTGGTTGCTTATAATATGACTCAAGGAAGAGATTCACAATACATATAACAATTATATCACTGAAATAAAAAAATAATATGTCAATTGATTAATCATTAAAATCAAATCCATATTTACAAAAGTGAAAACTATTGAATTTTATTAAAAAGCACTCCAAATTGAATGAAACTAAAAGTACAAAAATCCTAATAAAAATCAAACACGTAGAAAAATAATTCTTGTACTTTTTGTGACAAAAATTAAAACATCAACAAAAATTAAATTTAAAAACACAAAAATTAAAAATTAAAAATTAAAAATTGAAATAGAAATAGAATTTTAAAAAAATCATAAACGTTAAAAAAAATTAGAGCGGACAAAACGGATCACCCAATCCGACTCGGTTTGGCCCACCACGGGTTAGTCACTTAGTGAACCAACTAGGGATGGAAATAGGGCGTGGCGGGGTGGGGACGAGTTTCGCTATCTCATACCCATACCCATAAAAAAATTAATCCTCATCCCCATACCCAAACCCAATGGGTATCAAACTTTTGTCTCCTCCTCATCCCTACTGGATAATAGGTAACGGGTAACGGGAATGAAGGATAAAACTTGTACACATACTCGTACTCATTTTCCTACTATTTCAACATTAATTAATTAATTTTTATAAAATAATAAAAAAAATTACAGTAAAGAAAACATAATATTATCAAATATTCAATAGTAAGAGGAGAGTTATTTCTTTGATATCAAATATTTATAAAGAAATTATAATCGTATGCATTACAAATTAGAATAAAATCGCTCTAAGGAAAACAAATGTATAGTTAAGAGTATGATAAGATGAAAAATACCTTGAAGATCTAAGAAAACTTTTCAAATATCAACATAGCCAACGGTTGAGAAATAACGAAAATTATTTTAGCGAAACAAGAGTTATTCAAAGAAACAAAAACTAATAATAATTGAGTAAAGAATATAAATTTTTTATATTACCTAGTAAATGAAAGGTTTATTCTATTGAACAATTCAATTGAGAGTATTAAATATTTTCATGTGAAAGGAAAATATATAGTAAATAAAAATATTTAAAAAGTGAGAAATATTCAAATGTGAGACATAAAAAATATCTAATTGACATACATCATTTGACAATAATTACATAAAGGTTATGATAAAATGAAATATATATATATATATATATATATATATAATATAAAATGTTACTTAATTGACTATGAATATTTTAATAATTTAAATGGGGACAGGGATATGGTGGGGACAAGTATTATTGCGGGTATGGGGATGGAGACGAGGAAGATATGTACATCCTCATACCTAATTGAAAAAGTCAGAGATTCCCCATACCCATACACATACCCAGTCAATGCGAGGATTCTCCGTCAAAACGGGGATGGCTCGGGCAATACCCACGAAGGCGAGTTTATTTGTCATCCCTAGCCAACCCAACGTCTTACTTATTAGTAAGCCTAAAAATTTTGAATCCAGCCTAGCCCACCATAAGTTAGTGGGTTAATCGAGTTGGCTCACTTAATTAAAAAAATTATAAATTTTTTTCTTCAATCCTAAAAAAAAAACTAAATTATAATTTTGATTAAAATCTAAATAAATTTAAGGCATATTATAGGTTCATAGGTTAATAGATGCTACCTTCAATTCAAAGAAAAAGTACTAAAAGCCAAAGGAAAATGACATTAAGTTGATAACAATGACTTTGGTATATCATTTTACTTTTTGAATTTTTATTTTTATACATTCTTACACAATTGTATTTGTTCTAAATATCTATATAAAGTTGTATCATTCATTTAAGCAAAAAAAAATGGATCAGTTACACTAATTTAGAGAGAGAAGAGCATTTAGAATTTTTCATTTTTTTAATATAATTTAATATTTAGAATTTATGAGTGGGTTGGTGAGCCAACTCGACTCACCACATGTTCATCCTGGGTGAGTCGGGTTCTTAGTGGATCGGGTTCATTATTGGCCTGTACCAAAATTTGCAATTTTTTTTTTAACCCAACCCGACCTGAACTCGTGGTAGGTTGGGTTAACTTGTAGGTTATAATCTATTTTGACATCTCTGAAAAATATAAAACAAGAAAAAAGCAGCAGACAAAATAAATAAAAATAGAAAATAAAATAATAAAAAAATTGAGGTCAATAATGTGTCCCACCAATGGTGTCAATTTTAATATTCATTAATGAAATAAAAAAAATTTAAACTTCTCTAAATTTTGTAATATAAAGCACAAGGTCAATTGTCAAGAATACATATTTAATCGTATTTGATCTTTAGGATTTTTCTTATATAATATAATTTGTCATTTAGGAATTGAAAACATAAAACAAAATTTGAAAAATAAACTCAAAGATTAAAAATGAAATTAAGAAAGAAAAAACATACCAATCCACACTTTCTAAGAATCAAATAATTCGAAAATTATAATACTCTAAATCCTAGTTTGAAAAATTCAATCAATTCACTAAACTGATTATACAAGTTTAATTTCGGTATCATTCAATCCAATTTGTATTTAATTATTAAATCAAAATTTGGTTGATTCCTAAATTGAATTCTAGAAACAAAAAGTGATATCACAAGGTGTAAGGCCCACTTATATTCTAACCCTTTATTTTAAGGGTTACCCCAATCTAATGGGCTAAGGGTTGGCCCATAAGGCATACAAGGCCTCTAAGGCAGTCAAACCCCTTTCACTCTTGTCATTCTTACAAAACAGTGCTTGCTTACTCCTCTTTTTCTCTCCACATAGGTTCTGCTAGGGTTTAGTCCTTAGTCCAGCTCAAGCTAGCTCAACCCCTACTTTACTTCACATAAGTTAAGTTAACTCTCAGCTCATACTAGTTCCTTTTAAGTCTCCTTTTCGTATTTTCGATAGAAGTCCACTGTGGTAACCTCGTTCCTTTCTGTGCCGCTGTTCTAGTTCATAAATCTGCTCTTTGAGCTACTGGGTTCGTTGGCTTAAGGGTCAAAGTCAGATATTAGCCCTTTTCCAAGTAAGGGAAGTTAGGGTTTACTGTTTCTTGCGATTTTCTGCTTGCTCTGGTTTTGTTCCGTGAGTTTGATGCTTGGTTTCCATTATAATGTTTGGAAGCTGTTATGAATATTGTTTGGTTTGATTGAATGCATGTTGCCTGCGCGAATAATGGAGGGTTCTAGTTTTCTCGCCCAAGCGAGCGTGTCTCGCCTAGGCGAGATTAGCAGCAACTCGCCCAGGTTGCTTACACGAGCTGTCGCTCAGGCAACGGGCTCCTATTTTGAGCGAGAGTTCATCTCGCTCAGGCAAGGAGGTCTCGCCTAAGCAAGAGGACGTGACAACACCATTGTTCCTGGTTCGAGCTCTCGTCTAGGCGAAGGGAGCTCGCTTGAGCGAGGGAAACCTCTCGCCTGAGCGAGACCCTTCTGCCTAAGCGAGAAGCTGGGCGAGAGCCGTGGTTGTTAAAATTACAAGGGTTGATAAAATTACATGACCCAAGAATTGCACCTCATCCATCCAGAATTCACACTTGGATAACTTAGCATATAATTATTTCTCCCTCAGAACACTAAGCACCAACCTCAGATCTTTTGCATGTTCCTCCTGCGTCCTAGAGTAGATGAGTATGTCATCTATGAAGAATACAACAAACTTATCCAAGAATGGCTTGAAGATCCAATTGATGTAGTCCATGAACACCGCGGGAGCATTAATCACACCAAAAGGCATAACCATATACTCGTAGTGTCCATATCGGGATCTAAAGGTCGTCTTCTGCACATCATCTACCTTTACCAATATCTGATGATATCCCGACCGTAAATCAATCCTCGAGAACACCGACGCACTGTGCAACTGATCCATCAGGTCGTCTATTCTTGGAAGGGGATATTTGTTCTTGATGGGGTCATCTTGTTCAGCTGTCTGTAGTCCACACACCGACATGAACTCCCATCCTTCTTCTTCACCAACAACACTAGTGTTCCCCAAGGCGAAGTACTGCATTGAATGAATTATTTCCCCAACAACTCCTCTATCTGATTCTTGAGTTCCACCAACTCGGCCAGAGCGATACGATATGGGGTCATCCACACTAGACTGGTTCTTGGCACCAGGTCAATAGAGAACTCCACCTCTCTATTGGGAGGCAACCCTGGTACTTCCTCCAGGAATACATCTCTAAACTCGTGCACTACCGGTATAACAAACGTCCCTTCTTCTTTCTACACCTCTAGATGTGTGAAGATTATGAAGCATTGTACGCCACCTTGTATCTCCTTCATAACTCCTTGTGAAGATAACAACTCAGGCTTCTCTGAGTTGGGAACAACAACTTTTTCTCTCGACAATCTATAAGAATGCGATTGGCAGATAGTCAATCCATCCCCAAGATCACCTCCAACTCTTGTAGAGGTAGGCAGATCGGATAGGGTTTTCTTCCACACCTTCACGAGTGTATCACGCATCACGCAACTCACATTTTAAGCTAGGGTTCTATAACATTGTCCATACCTAACCTTAGCCTAGGATTCTCCCTTTCATCTTTGCTGTTAGAATTCTTTGTGAGACGACTTTCCCTTTTCCGTTTGCTTTTTCGTTTCCTTGTGGTTGCCCTTCAATCTATAAAAGGTGCAGGCCAATCTCTTTGTAAGCTAGCTTAGATGAATGAGATATTGGTTGAGATTACTCCCCCATTCGTCACCTCATCCTTCACCTTAGATGAGGATTTCTCCTCCCAAGGTTCCAACACCATGAGTGTTGTGAGGATCTGTGAGAGAACGAGAGTGATTCGATCTGATTGTGAGTTTCCACTGCATTTTCAGTTGATTCCACCGAAGGAATCAACGTTAGGAGGTCGTTTCGACGATTTACCGTCGTTTGGAGCAAGTTCCCATCGATTAACGATGTTGACGACCTCATCAAAACTCGACGTCAAAGTAGATACCACAAGTTCACACTACAACTCACACACCAGCAGACCCAACTTTTTTACACAAGCATTTGACACAAATGAGTGTGTCGCTCCGGAGTCATACAACACACACTAAGATTCACCAGCAATCATGCAATGACCCATAATAAGATTACCTGAGCCTGCCACTTCTACTCTTGTCATGGCGTAAACTCTGCCCGCTGGCTAAGGCCTGTTGCCTACTCTTCTCTACTAATTCTGCGCAGGAGTCTGAATTGGAGGTCGTGCCACTACCCTAGCAAGAGTGGGGCAGTCCTTACCGAAGTGGCTTTCCTTGCCACAATTGTTGCGCCTTCTGAAGCCTTCCATCTGAGGGCAAACACTCCTCAGATTAGGGCCTCCGCACCGGAAGCACTGTACCTTGTTCTACTGTGAAGGAAAACCTCTAGACCTATGAGACTGATGGTGAGGTCTATCATACGGTTTCCTTCTCTCCTCATGCCTCGGTTTGGACCCAGATGGTCCACTCGTCCTCTAATGTTGCGGGCATTGGGCTTCCACCTTAACCTTTATCTTCTTCATCACTCTAGCCTTCTCCACCAAGGTCGCAAAATCCTTAATGGATAGCGAGGCAACCATATGACGAATGTCTCCCCGGAGACCATTCTCAAATTTTTGGCATCTTCATTCTTCATCGAGTGGCATAGTGTAGAATCGACTGAGGTGTTTAAACCTCTCTACATACTCAGCCACAAACTTGGTTCCTTGAGTTAGTTGGAGGAACTCCACCTCCTTAGCGTATCGGACGCTGTCTAAAAAATATTCAGAGAGGAACTTCCCCTTGAAGCCCTCCCACGTGACCGGTTTCTCCCTTTCTTCCATGATGGATTTCATGCTGATCCACTAATGATCTGTCTCGTTGGTGAGCATGTACACTACAAAGGCCAATCTGTTATTAGCAGTGCACATCTTGGTGTCAAAAATCCGTTCCATGTCTTTCAACCACTGATCTACAGCATCAGGGCTGGTTTTGCCATTAAACTTCACTGGATGTTGTTTCAAAAAGTCCTCCAAACTCCACTCCCTGGGTGGAGGTCGTGGCTCAAGCTGAAAACAGGGGTAGTTGTCATGTTCTCCTCCAATTGACGGAGGGCCTCCATGTGTTGTATGTGAGCATCCTTAGTAGTCACTCTTGCAGCCTTCATCTGCTGCATCCCTAACTACTGTTGTTCCAACGATGTTGCTTGGCGTTGCATCGACGCCTCGTGTTGTTGCATCATAGTAGTACTTTGTTGTGTCATAGCCGCCACCATAGCTTCTATTTCTCTGACGATGTCGGGTACGTCGCCCTAAGAAGATTGAGGAGTTCTACAAGAAGGTGCCATATCACTGGGCACATAGGAAAACCACTAGTCAGATTTGATCAGACAAGAACTTAGCTAAAGATACTAAGAAGACACAACGAAAGCTAAGTACACACACAAGTCTACAAACTCTAAGGAACGACCGCTCTGATACTATAAATGTAACACCCCATTTAAATAATAACCTTAATTAAATGAAATGTCACACAAAATAATATAAGAAGCAAAGTCATGGAGTATAAACGCTACTCCTTACAGTTATCCTAGAATACTTAGAAGGAAACTAAGACACACCACGATGTCAATAACAAGTCAAAGAAAACAGATTAACAGTATTACAGTAAGTTCTCCAAGAGCGAGGAAATACATGGGCTATAACCCTAAAAGAGAATTCAAAAAAGGGTGGGATCTGACCCAAGACGAACTAAGCAATGGAATCTCCACTATCATGTTGATCACGAGGAGTTCTCGTATCTACTCACATAAATAAATTGATGATCATCGTAAAAAGAGAAAACCACACATAGAACATACAAACAAGCAAAAAGGGTAAGCTAGAGTAGAAAAACGTTTTATCATACAATTTCATACAATTTCATAGTCAAAGATACATACATCAACCAATCATGTGATGACTCGCAAACAATACACTAAGACTCATGACACGACTTATCTGGATACATATAATTAGTCGGATTCACCGGATGCTTGCACTTGTGGTGGCCTCTACTGCTCTGCAGAGCCAATTGCCAATGAGTTTCACCCTACCACTCACAAGGTTAGCCTTCAAATATCTAAGGCCTCCTGCTACTCTCATCACTTGAGTTAGTACGCTCTACGTGAGACTAATTGACTCTTTAGAGTGTCAAGATGCAATCCTTTCTTGAATCCTTACTAAATTATATAATGAGGCACCACCACGAACTTCGTGGAATTACGTCCTAAGTATGAGGCACCACCATGAGCTCCAACTAATAGGGGTCATGGAATTACGTCCTGACCACGAGGCACCACCACATAACCATCGTGGAATTAAGTCATGACCAATGAGGCACCACCACGAAACTTTCATGGAATTACGTCCTGACCATACCAACATCATGTTTCTCCAATAAATATAAAGTCATTATACATACCAATTCCATGTCCACATTTATAACCAACCATCCCATTCATGTTACATACCAAGATCATACCAAACTCATCAATCCAGCCCATACATTTAGAGATTTCATACATATTCACATACTTCATACTTTAAATAGAGCAAACCAGCCAATCATACCATCAATAACAATCATGAGAGAAAACAATGCAGCCTGCGTCAGGGCTCGCTCAAGCTAGGAGCCCTCGCTCAGGCAAGAGGAGTGGTCTCACTCAAGCTGCAAGCTCTCACTTAGGCGAGACCAAGAATAGAGGTCCTGGGGTTTCGCGAACTCTCGCTTAGGCGAGGCCATCTCGCTTGAGCGAGATGGTCTTTCGCTCAAAACTCAGTTTTCTTGATTGAGCGAGTGCTCGAACAAAACTCCTGGGCGAGCTTCTGCTACTCTCGCTTAGGCGAGATGAGCTCGCTTGGGTAAAAATAGTGGTTCTCGTCCCCTGTTTCATGCATAAATGCTAGCACCCCCATCCAAACAATATTCAGTTCATTCTCATCCTAACCAAAGCATCATCCAAGCATATTAATCACAAAACAGAAGCAAAAGAACCAACATACTACCAAAATATGAAAACCCTAGCTTCCCTTACTTGGAAGGAGCTAGCCAAACAACTCGTATACCCAACCAGTGAGCACCACAGCTCCAAGACAGCTAATCAAGTTGGAAACAATAGCGGAACTGTATGGAAACGAGGTCATTAAGATGAGCCTCAAAGGAAACACGAAAATAAGAGTAGAGGAGAACTAATATAAGCTAAGAAGCAACTTACGTGGAACGGAAAAGCTTAAGCTTGCTTAACAAAGAGTTGGGACCAAACCTTAGCAGAGCACGACTGTAGTTTCTAAGAGCAGGGAGGCTGTTCTTTTTTTTGAAAGTGAAATGAATGAGGATGTTAGGACACTTTAGAGACAACACTAGACCCAACTGATTTAAGACAAACCCTTAAATATAGGAATAAAAATAATTGGGCCTTACATTTCCTATACAACTCATTACAAATGAAAAAAAAAAAAAAAAAAAAAACTAATATTTTCGTAATTTTAAAGTTGAAAAGTATATGAAAACAAATATAAATATACTTGTCTTCGATCTCAACCAAATTCGAAATGCAGATAAACTTCAACAACTATTTCAAATCCAAGCCATTCCAGCATGACATCCAAGCGTGGCTACACATTTTACGAGTGCACTGGGAGTTGTGTAGAGGTTCTTGGGCCCCAAAAGTGCCATACCCATGATATCGATTTTGGAGTTGCTTGTTTGTTAATTTGAGAATTAAAATGTAATTTTAATTTAAAATTTTATCTAAAAATTTTAAAAACAACTACTGATTATTAAATAATATAACAAGATATACAGGTATAAAAACTTAAGTCATATAAGCTCTTTGTAGTGATATATTGTTATGATAAAAAATTATAGATTTTATATTTAAAAAAATTCAAAATCGTGAAAATAAAATAATATACTTTAGTCCTAAAATATACATTTTTTACATTAAATAAAATATTAATTGGAATGTAAATTTTGTAAAACTTTTGAATAAAAATTGTAAAAGACCATAAAAGCAATTGGTATAATAAAACTAAAAAAATTAAGAAATTTATAAACTAATAATTCCTATAATATAGATAACCTCCAATTATTATAAAAATTAAAACATAAATAATAAAACAAAAATATAATTGTAGAATGATTACCCAAGTCATAACCCAACCATACGAAAAAGGATGAGTGGGGAAAGATCAGTTTCATCACATTTATTGGTGGGTCCACCAAACCAAACCCGATAAAATCCGGATCCGGATATCTACGCGTATTCAAAAAGTTAACGTTATTATACCAATTTCCTAGTATCGGGTACAGACAAGCATAGCCACCCATGAATGAGGCAAAAACAAAAGCTCAACCCTGCAACGCTTCACTTGTGCTTCCAAATTCCCTAGCGTCCCTTTCGGTGATTTCTTCATTGCTCTTCATTATTTTCAAAGCACCGCCTTAAAGGCACCACCTTTTCTCTTGCCTCAACCGACAGCCATATTTTTCTTTTCTGGGTCCCAAAGATCCGCTTTCCTTTCTCATTTTCCGGGAAAATGGCTGACTGGGCACCGGTGTTAATCGGGGTGGTGCTGTTCGTGCTGCTTCAACCGGGTTTGCTTTTTTCCTTTCCGGGAAACGGGAAGCAACTTGAGTTCGGGAGCATGAAGACCAACGGCAAAGCTATTTTCATCCACACACTCATCTTCTTCGCACTCTACTCGATCCTAATATTGGCCGTTAAAGTTCACATCTACACCGGCTGAACCGGTTGCCGGGATCTGGGTTCCCTTTCTCCTCCAAGGTATACTATTTGTTCACTGAGAAAAGAAATACCATTGTTGTCTTCTGCTTTTGCTTTATTGTTGTTGTTGTTACCTTTGTATTCAAATAAAAAGAAAAGATTTTTCCTTTTGGCTATGGGAAATGCATAGATCTGACAGTTATTTTGGTGCTTCTGTTTGTGATTTCTTAGTTTAAATGATGCTTTAATCTGAACTAACTAACTTCCTTTTCAAGTGCCTTCTGGATCCAAAAGCTGAATTTTGTACTGGATGATAAGGTTTTTTAGGATAGTTGTGCCATGATTATAGTTAAAGCAATATAATATTTTTACCTCATGCAACATTATTTTAAATTGCATAAAAACAAAGTTAATTTTTGATTGAGAATCCATTCCTTCACGGGAAATTATATATATAGTAATACATGTATATATAAAGTATGTAAGTTAACCTTTATTTAAAATTGTTTTAGGTAATAGATCTAACAAAACTTGCAGCTTAGGTGTGAACTAGGGGAAAGCTGAAAGCTGGCATACTTCATTTTTTTTTTCACAGATACACAGATATCGGATAGCAAAATATAGTCTTTATTTATTAAGATTTCATATTTTTTAAAATAGATTAGAATTTGTCCTCTGTATAATCGAATTCTGATATCCGATATCGTTAAATTGTATGTATGTGAAAATTTGATTTCCGAATATCCAAATTATGAGTCATTTTTTTATTTTTAAACTTTTGTAAAATTAGAAGATCGGAGATAAAAATAAATAAAAAATATGTTATTATGGTAGTGATATTTTATAAGTGTAGTATTTTACTTTTTGAAAAGTAAATTTGAAATGTATATTTATTTAATTAAAAGACTTTACATAGAAACATTTTGGTACAAGAAATTAAAATTGTAAAATTAAATAATTAAATAATTGCTAGTAAAATTAATTACTATTTTTTTTAGTTTTGATGTTTAAAATTGGAGTTAAAGAAAAAAGTTCATTTAGTTATAAATTTGTATTTTTAGAAAAAGAGTAATGATAAGAACAAACACGGTAAATTTGATATCATTATTAAATGAATTTTAAAAAGTGCATTTAATAATGATATTTTAGGAAAAAAGTAAGTGGTCTAATTTTTTTTGAAAATGTATATTTATCTAGTGAAATAAATTAATTAAAAGTTGAAAATTCTTATAGTTTAATATAAGCTTAAAATTAAAAAGATATTTAATTTATTATTACTAATTTATATATAATTGAGGTTGAAGTGAAAAAATAGAGAAAAAGAATAATATTGGGAATTCATTATTTAAATAAAAATAAAATTAAAAAGTGATAGAAAGAAAATATAAGATTGATGAATGTATTATATTTAGTAGTATAAATTTATTTGAAAATAACTAAATAGAAATTGAGATATTTTGTTAATTGATTATAATTTTTGAACATCGTATTTTTAATAAATATATTGTTTAATTGAAGAGTAATATTTTTTATTGAATTTATTAAAACCTAGTATGTACTTCTATTTAATTTTTAAACTTCTCATTGCATGTGCTTTTATTTATGTGATTTAAATGCTAAATGATGTATTGTAAACTTTCATAAATAATAATTTTATGGTTTAATCATGCCTTTGGTTTTCATTTTGAAGTCAAAATCTTAACTTGGTATCCGAATTTTTAAAAGTCTCAAATTGATCTTTTTTTTTAAAAAAACCTCTTAAGTTTGTCCTTTCTGTTAAGTTTGGGTTGACGCCGTTAAAGGGAGTGTCACGTGTCAGTTCTTGGATTTTTTGAATTTTCTTTATTTTTTTTTATTTTCATTGACACATGTCATTGTCATTCCCACATCACTCTGTCATTGCCACTTGGCACGACGACAGCTTGACATGTGGCAAAATTTTGATTTTTTTAAAAAAATTCAAAAAATTGAGGAACTGACACGTGGGACTCCTCTAACGGCGTCAACCCAGACTTAAGAGAAATGACAAACTTGAGACTTTTTAACAAAAAAGAGGACCGATTTGAAACTTTTAAGAATTCGGATACCAAGTTGAGATTTTGACTCCAAAATGGGGATCAAAAACATAATTAAACCTAATTTTATTATATTTTATAAAAGAGAAAAAATATAATAATATTATTATTAGTATCATTATAATTATAATTTTATTATTTTATTAAAAATACAAAAATTTTATTATTATTATTATTAAATAATATTATTAGTATGCACGAACCTCCTTTTGTACTTTTTAAAAAATAATACAACTATTATTATATTTAAATAATAATACTAATAATATTATTATATTTTTGTTAATATAATAAAATTATTATTTATAGATGTTTACAATACAACTTTTAGTATTTAAATCATATAAATAGAAGACAAAAGGAATTTAAAAGGTAAATATATTAAAAGATATTTACATGTGAAATTAGATCAAAGAAAAGATAAACTTAAAATATTTTAAGTCAATTTTAAAATGCATATATAATTAAGCATCTTAAAATAAAATGTAGATATGATACTAAACAAAATTTGTGATATGAATTTCATGTTAATATTTTTTAAACAGAAACACAAAAATATAATATATATATATATATATATATATATATATATATATATATATATATATATATATATATATATATATATTTATTTATTTATTTATTTATTTATTGAAAAATAACATTGAATCTAAACAAAATGAAATTTAACTTGAGTTTGGCAATAATCTACTCCACACAGATTTGGTAAGTAAATCGATAAATTATGTGTTGGTTTGGGATTGTTAACATAGATTAAAACTAATAATAAAAGAGGTGATGTTGGTTTTCAGATTGAACTTGACTTTTTAACTTCACTGCACTATCTTTAATTATCTATAAATTATGTTCTATATCTTTAGTGTTTTTGGAATTATGCTTCATTTGTATATTTAACCTCATGTCTGAGAGTTAGAATCTAAGGGTGTTAGACGCAGGATTTTCCAATCCAGGTGAAGGAACCCTTGCTTTGAGAACAAAACTCTTTAAACCAACTAGACCTGCATATCCATGTTTGGTATATGCCAAGGATTAGGATACTTGATTTGATCTAAACACTAGACCAGATATCTCTACATCTAGTGCTTGTGAGGTATGATGATTGGTCAAATCACCATGTAGTGCAATACAAATCAAAATGAAGGAAATTACAAAGTTGGTGCTAAGCCCCAAAAGTTGCAGCTCAAGTTAGAAAGATGAATTGAGGAAAGTAAAATTTAAGTCTGTTGCTCAGTAATGAATTTGGCGTTGAGCCTCATTTTAAGAAACTTTCACTACAAGGAAACATCAAGCTCCAGACTTGAAGCTGAGCATCAAAGGAAAACCTCTATGGCAGGAAAACCTCCATTGCTGACCTCCAAAGTTGATTGTCTAAGCTTGGGAAGAAACCCACTCATGAAGAAAACCTCCATGGCTAAACTTCAAAAATGGAAGCTAGAGTAGCACCTAAATTTCTATAAATACAAGGCATGTCCCTAAGATTACTATGTTGATTTTGTACATTAGTTTTAGAGATAGAAACTCCATATAGATAGCTTAGGACCTTATTGTATAATCTTGTAAAGTTATGGAAGGAGGAAAGGAACTCCAAGTTCGTATTCATCATCATGACCAGCTAAATCCTTCCTAGTTGGTATTAAATGTAACTTTTAAACTCTCTCTGTACTGCACTTGATTATATATGTATTGTGATTCTTGTTTTTATGTGTTGGTAACTTGATTTGTATTACAGTATTTGAAGGTATTGAAGATATGCTCTAATGAATACATATCAACTATTAGAAGAAGTGGAAATTTTGTTAAGTTAAAATTTCGAAAAGAAGTAGAAATATCTTGTCTTAGGAAAGCAAAGTTGGAAGCCTTAATGCCATTGTCAGAAGAGTGAGGCTCAAGGTTAGAGGGCTTTGGTTTGGTGTGAAGAGCCTTAGATAAGAGAGGGAAAGGGAGTCAAAGTGTTAGAAACATGTCATTTAAGATAGAAACAAGAAAAAAAAAATCAAGAAACTTTAACTTCAAATTAGCAAAGGAAGCAAATGTGTCACCAATGTTGTTAACTAGTAGCGGATCTTGAACAAAAGTTTTGGAGAAGTACAATGCTTCATCATTAGATTGGATTATTAGTACAATGCTTAAAAAATGGCTCCTCTAACTAACAATTGGATCATTATATTTAATCTTTACAATAATGCTTCAAAATATCTGAAGAAGTAGAATCTATCATGTTTTCATATTCATGAATAACTTCTTTTTTATCACTTATAAACAATGAATCTATCTTTTATTCTTTATCAATATACCTATTTTTTTAAAATTATATTAAAAATAATTTATCATAATATAATAAAAAATGAGAGATCTAATTATTAAAAGAAAAATATATTATAGTCAAGTCACAATTAGAAATCGATTACGAAAAAACATATAATAAATTATTTTTTCTTCTACATTCATAAAAAATGAATATACAAAAGGTTCATGAGATAAAAATAATGTTATCTATTAAACTAATATTTCATCATCAAGTGAGACAAGAGAGAGTTATCTTTCTTTTTTCTTCAAGAAACAAAAAGAACAAATGAAAAATGAGAGCAAAACTAACTTCCTTCTTTCTTCAAAAACAAAAAGGAAATGTATGAGAGTGAGAAATGAGTACAATTTGTGAAAAAACTAAAAGACAATGATAAATAAAATAAAAATATCTTAATAAATATTTATTTTAATTATTCTTTTCGTCCAAAAATGTTAAGTTTTTTAATTTTAATTTGGATAAAAGATTTTTAAATCCTTTATTATGAAAATGAAATTTATTAATATATATAATTTTTTTAATATATATATATATATATATATATATATATATATAAATTGTTTAATAATGTTCATAATATTGAAATAAAATAAATCTTTAATTACAACAGTAAATCATCATGTCAAGAAAGAATTATAAAAGTTGTTTAATTTAATTCTTTTATATTTAAACTAAAAGTACACAAACAGAATTATAAAACTAATTCAAACTAAAAACATAAAAAGTTGTTTAATTTAATTCTTTTATATTTATATTTTAGCAAATCATGGATAAATTTTAAGTTTGGTTCAGTATTTTTAATAAATATGAAATAAGATGCGAAAATTTAGAAATTTAGTCTTCAAAATCACTCTTACCAAATTAAAACAATCTTTAAAAAATTCGGTCTCTGGCGAATTCTAAACTTGGTTGGGATCGAAAGTGCTGGAAAGCCATAATATTCGCTTCTCGTGAACCCAAAATCCTAGTTGGTGTTTTTCCAATATTTTTAAAGAAGAAAATTAAAATAGACTGTACCAATAATGGTAAGGACTAGAGATGACAAATAAACCCGTCTCTGTAGGTATTGTCCGAACTCGTTCCTATTTTGACGGGGAATCCCCGCATTAACTGGGTATGAGTATGGTTTGGGGAATTTCCGATTTTTTCAATTGGGTATGGAGATAGGAATGTATATATTCCCACCATAATACCCGTCCCCGCCATATCTCCATACTCGTTTAAATTATTAAAATATTCACAATTAATTAAGTAACCATATATATATATATATATATTTTTTTTCTATTTTTTATTTCTTCTAATTATTTAGTTTATCATGAAACTCATTCGCATTTGTAATATATTTTTTATTTTATCACAACCTTTATGTAATTATATTAAAATTATGTATGTCAACTAAAAAACTTTTATGTCTAACATTTGAGTATTTATATTATTTTTTAATATTTTTATTTATTGTATATTTTCCTTTCACATGAGAATATTTAATACTCTCAATTTAAGTGTTTAATAGCATAAACCTTTCATTTACTAGGTAATATAAAAAAAGTTATTTACTTATTATTATTAATTTTTGTTTCATTTGAAGAACTCTTTTGTTTCGCTAAAACAATTTTTGTTATTTCTCAACCATTTAGTATATATGTTGATATTTGAAAAGTTTTCTTAGATCTCTTAGATCTCTTAGATATTTTTCATCTTATCATACCCTTAAATATACATTTGTTTTTCTTTGTGTGATTCCTTTCAATAGTCTCCAAATTGTTTATAAACATATATTTGTTAATTTGTTAATTTGTTAATTTTTTTTTATTTTCATCATGTAGAATATTATTTCGATAAATTTTATCTAATTATTTTTTATTTTCTAACTCATTACAATCATACTTTAATTTTTTTCATTATAATTGTATAAATAATTTTTATTTACTACAATATAAAAATTTAATGTAATTGCCATGAATTTTTTCTATCACCATCCAACATATATCGGAGTTCAAAAGATACAAGATCTATGATAAAATTTTATTATTATGTTTATTATTTGTTCTTTGCGTCATTTTTTATCAACCATTGAGTATATATGTTGATATTTGAAAAGTTTTCTTAGATTTCTAAGATATTTTTCATCTTATCACACCTTTAATTATATATTTGTTTTTCTTTGTGCGATTTCTTTCAATAGTCTCCAAATTGTTTATAAGACGCACATTTGTTAATTTGTTAATATTTTTATTTTTTGTTTATTTTCATCATGTAGAATACTATTTCGATAAATTTTATCTAATTATTTTTTATTTTCTAACTCATTACAATCTTACTTTAATTTTTTCACTATAATTGTATAAATAATTTTTATTTACTACAATATAAAAATGTAATGTAATTGCCATGAATATTTTTTTACCACCATCCAACATATATTAGAGTTCAAAAGATACAAGATCTATGTTAAAATTTTATTATTATGTTTATTATTTATTCTTTGCGTCATTTTGATCAAGTGATGTATTATAACTTTTATTAGTGTATAAAAAATATATTCATTATAGTTTAAAAAATTGAAGTAAACAAACATTTAAAATATATTTTAATTTGTATATTTTTTTCCTTTTATATTTTTTTTAAAATATTTTAAAAAATTATCAACTAGGTTTCATTAATGTTTGCAAATTTAATAAATGGTTTGGTTCTCATGAGATTTTATTTGGTATTCTAATCTAAAATGTAAACAATTATAATTTATTTCAAAGTATTTGATATCGAAGAAACAAATCATCCTCATAATATTGAATATTTGATAATATTATGTTTCCTTTATCGTAATTTTTTATTATTTTATAAAAAATAATTAAAATTAATATTAAAGTAGTAAGAAAACGGGTACGAGTATGGGTACGAGATTATATCCATTACCCGGTGGGGATGGGGATGAGACAAAAGTTTGATACCCGTTAGGTTTGGGTATGGGGATGAGGATGAATTTTTTTTACGGGGATGGGTATGGAATAGTGAAACTCGTCCCCACCCTGCCCCGTTGCCATCCCTAGTAAGGACGGGCACGAACTTGGTATTCGACTTTAGTGGTTGTGTTGTATGGCACACAAAACTAGTAAAGTGTGGTTTCAACAGTCAATTTATAGTTTTTGGCCGAAATAGATCATTGATCAACTATATGGAAAGACAATGCATACATAGCGGCTAAGACTACATACCAGTAAAGGCTGTCTACTCCAAACTTAGAAAATAACAGCAAAAGTCACAAAATCAAGCCATAAGTCTGATACAAGTCTAATAAAGGCCCACACAAGCCCAAAGGAGGACCCAACGAGCCCAATAAAGACCCAGTCCATGAGCCAGGTAATTTGTGATTAATAGTCTATAAATACAAGTGGACCCTAGCAATTACAGGTATACAATTCATTAGTACAAAACCTGAGATTTGACTTTGGAGTGCTCTCGCTGACTTGATTGTTGGAGTCTTTCTGCAGGTAACTTCCATAATGTTCCATCCAGCAATAGGATAAGAAGATGTATCCAGTAGAACTGAAAAGTATCCATCCGAGAGATTCAAAAATTGGGTAAGACGTGATTTGTGCCTCTTGAAATTTTATTGTTGTTTCTGCAGAAACATAGGCACTAAATAGTTAATTTATTAAAAAAATAAATTAAATTTTAAAATAGAAACATTAATTTCAATAATTTATTAGAAATAATTCAGTTATTATCTTAATTAGAAAACATTTTAAAATTGTAAGATTGATTAGGAAAATGTTTATTTTAAATTTAAAATATTAGAATTTGTATTTACTTGACCCAATAGATGATGTTAGTCCAATTAGTCTCATCGCCAAAATGGTTACAGAATATTCTAAAATACATCTATTGGACAATTATTCACATATTAACGGTAATTATGCAAAATTTCGGTATACTGGTAAGGTGTTACATTATTATTATTATTATTTATTTGAAGTAGGTCGTTATCTATTGATATTACATTGCCTGTTTTATCACATGGACCCAAGATCCAAAAGACACTATAAATGTGTCTAGTATTCTCCATAGAATACACACTCTCTCATTAACATTCTGTCTTATTCTAAAAGATTCAAACTCTCTTTTTGACTTGAGCATTGGAGAGTCTTTTGTTGGTGGATCTTCCATTGTGTTCCAACCTATAAGAGCATACATCATGATTCTCCAATCCACTATGATCTTGTTACCTGTTCAAAGGTCCACACACCAGATCCCGGTACAAATATTTGGCACCCATCTTGGAGTCCCAAGTAAAACTTTATCCTACCTCCACATTTTATACAATCCTGACATGATGAGATAACTCTATTAAGATTAACGATGAAGATTGTCCATAACTATTCACAATTAGCTTCCATGAATATTTATGGTTAGAATTTTGCAATGTCTTGTAAGAATGCTATCTTGACACTCTATTTCTTTCATTAAATATGTTTTATTCAAATTTTATGAATAATTATTGTAAAAAAAAAGATTTTTCCCATTGCTTTGATAACACCTAACTCAACAAGCACTCCAAATTACAATGGAGGTCTCGTGAGATAAAAACAGAAAATAACATTTGATTTGCATAAAATGTTTTCTTGGATATTCTAATGTTTGTTGATGCAACTGATGTTACCTTAATCTCATATAAGATGTGAAAATAAAAAAATTACTAAACACCTTCAAAGTAAGACCAAATTCCAACGATGACCTTTTTTAAAGATAAAAACGCATCAAAAATAGCATTTGCGTTGCATAAAATATTTTCTTGGATATTCTAAAGTTTTTTGATATAATTAAAGTGATGTTAATTGAACATCCTAATTTTAGCAACTTAAAAACTAATTAAATAGAATGTTTCTGAAAGACATTAATAGTTATAATCCTAATATTAATTTTAACGATCAATCACAAATATTATCTCATACACATAAACATGTTGTAAATTGAATGCGAAAGCGTACCTGAATTTGGCATAATGATAATACTATTAGAGCACCATTGATCCTCTGATCTTCCTTTTGTAGAGCACATGTATTTCCTTATAGGTTTTCTCTTCTGATGGGGATAGAGAGAAAGGAACATGAATAAAAACTTATGTTATGTGTGTGTGCTCTCAGAAGGGGACCATGACCCTTTAAATAACCTAATTTGATTAATTACTTTAAGATTCAGTATTTGTAATTTGGCCCCTCATCAAATTAGAAATTACTTTATGGTCTCTATACAACTTTTATTTTCATGACATATGCCTTTAGCCAAAACTTTAATTTAGTCAGATGACTTTATTATTTGGCTTAATAAACAATGGCTCCAACACATTTAATTATGTATCATATATATGTATGACCCAAAATTACCAATAATCTCCCATTGGTCACAAATATATATGTTCTAACAACCTTATAAATGTGTTAGACTTTATGAGCTCAAAATTGCCATTATATTCCTTGAGCATACTCCAAAAGTCTCATCCATTGATTACATCAGAATATAGAACCAAATTGGTTTTTCATTGCATCAGTCGCAACTAAAACCAACAATGATCACTAATCCTGAAATAACCAAATGACATGGATTCATCATGAAATTTGTAGCATGAAAAATTACATGAAGGTAATTTGTACACGTCTATTTTCAACTAGCCCAAACTTTAACTTATCGAGATCGATATAATAATCTTAATGTACAAAGTGTATTAATTGAACACAACCATATATTTACAGATAAACAAATATGTCCAAAATCAATGTATGCATACATTAAATTAAACATAGAACATAAAACACATGAAAATGACTATCATGGAGGTTGTTCCTAAGTGTTCTATGGAAATCTGTCCACTATGTACTCTTTCTTGAACAACTAGGAACTTAATGTCGATGTGCTTTGACTTAGTCGAACTCTTATTGTTGTTGGAATATAATACAACTGATTTATTGTCACATTACAAATTGAGTGGTCTTTCGATGCCTTTCACAATATTTAGCCTTGTGACAAAATTTCTCAACCATATTCCATGATTTGATGCCTCACAGCATGCTACAAATTATGCTGCCATAGTGGATGAAGCTATAAGGGTTTGCTTGACACTGTGCCAAGAAACTGCACCACCTGCCAACATGAAAATGTAACCTGAAGTGGATTTCAAACTGTCTTGACATCCCGCAAAATCTGAGTCAGAAAACCCAGCGATCTCCAACTGGTCTAACCTATTGTATGTGAGCATGTAATCTTTTTATTCTCTTTAAATATCTCATGACCCTTTTGGCTGCTTTCCAATGGTCCATACCTGGATTGCTTAAATATCTGCCTAGAACCCCAATTATGTATGTTATGTCAGGACGCGTACACACTTGGGCATACATAAAACTCCATATAGCTGATGCATATGGAATCTTCTGCATTTCTTGAATTTCCAAATTCCCCTTTAGACACTGACTTATACTGAACTTGTCTCCCTTAGCAATTAGAGGAACCACTGCGAGTCGGCCGCTGCAAAATCTTCCCCTACGACTCCACCGTCGACCATTGGAGATCACCACCGCTGCAAAATGCACTTCTACAGACTTGCAGAAAACCAGAAATGGAGGTGCATTCGCAGAAGGGGAAAATATGCCGCTGGTGGAGGAAGAAGTCGCCGCTTGTGGGGGAAGACGAGGGCAGCGCTGAATTTGGGTTTTAAGAAACCCTAAAATTCTTAATTTGGGGTTTTTGTTTTTTTTAATTCCCCAAAATCAAAAATGGGATTAAGGGTTCTCTAAATAATTTGAATCCTTAAAAAATTTCCAAAGACAGATATGAATCAAGTATGGGTGGCTCCAGTGGCGGATCTTGACCAACATTGTTGGGGGAACCCAAATAATACATCCAAAATTTATACATTTCATTATTGTCACTAACACAATAAAAATGAATACATAACTTAGTATAACGATAACTAAAAAAGAAATCACAAATATCTAAAAGATTGCCCTTCGTTCCTTCAGATCCCTGAACTCATCAATAATTGAATCAGAACTAAAATTTTAGTTATTTCTTTTTCAATGTAAATAATCATATTGTCGAGAAGAAATTCATCTTCCATTTTATTTTGCAATCTCGTTTTAATAATCTTCATTGCAGAAAATGATCTTTCTGTTGTAGCTGTAGAGACACGAATAGTTAAAATAAGATGAATTAAACCATCAATCATGTAGAATGTCCTTGACTTTCCTGTTCTTGCCAAAGATTGACATAATTCAAGCATGATTGATAAATTTTTCAAATCTGGATGGTTAGGAGCATCAATAATAAAATGTTGAAGTTGAAATTTTAAACTAATCTTCTCTTGCTCACTAAAATCTAAAGGATAATATTTGTTCACAAGAGTGCATATATCCTCAATGTTAAAAGCTTTATAAGCATCCTTAAGAACTAAAGCATTGCTTAGAGTTAAAAGTTCCATTGTTTGCTCACTAAACCTGTCATTTAATTCTTGCAACTGCTTGTCCCCTGTAACAAGAAATATATTCACCCTAAAATGATGTTCAATAGTGACATGATCTTTTTGATGTCGAGAATGGCCATGACGTGCAACATAAGTAGAATTAAAATCAGGAATATCAATGTCATGTTGTTCACAAAAGAATACCATACCTTTCAATAGATTTTGCCAACCATCCTCCCTTAACTTTTGAATCAATGTCATCAACAATTATGCAAAATTTAGAATCTCCAATTTCTTCTCGAATGTGACTTCTTACTTTTCTAGAGAAAATGTGCAAGATTTCTTTCTGAATACGATGAGAAGTATACTTAGCATTATACGAAGCATTTTCTAACACAACTTGTGCCACTTTATCATTATATGATGCTAGAAGTTTAATCATTTCAAGAAAGTTACCTCTATTACTTGACTCCGGTGTTTCCTCGTGGCCTCTAAATGCACAAGCTTGAAATGCTAGCCAACAAATTGTGTCAATAGAGGTTTTGAGCTGTAAACGATTCTTGCAGACTTGTTTTGAACTTTGAATATTTATAATGTTATTAATGTGCATAGATTGATTCAACAAGTCTTTGTTGGTATCGCGCAGCGGAATGTTTAGGCGTATGGACAAAAACCAAGAGGGGGGTGAATTGGTTTTAAGTAATAAAATTAATACTTTAAAATTTTTCCAAAATTTATCAATTAAATCAGTGATTAATTTCTTTAAACACAATAATAGATGAAATAAAGAGATAGAGAATAAGATTGAACACAAGTATTTATACTGGTTCGGATCAAAAGACCCTACGTCTAGTTGTTAATCTCTCAAAAACGAGATTAACTAAATCACTAACAAGTAACAGATTTACAATCAGATATTAAGAGTGTAAGGAAAG
>Ga0209589_1002930_pt1 | contig 29789 bp, 22 predicted proteins | sample CowpeawhiteBW_FD_187525 | JGI IMG/M metagenome (GOLD analysis project Ga0209589, IMG submission 187525) | Root nodule microbial communities of legume samples collected from California USA - Cow pea white BW (SPAdes) (version 2) | ecosystem: Host-associated > Plants > Roots > Nodule | place: USA...
GGCTTCTAGCCTAGCCTTGTAGTGGCGTGCTTCTCACATTTTTACCATTTCTTTCCTTTCCATTTTATGTTTTCTTCTTCCTTTAATTGTTCTTGGTTTTCTATGGTTTATGTGCTTTCCATTTCCCTTTTGTTTTGAATCAATCCATCATCTTCTTTTCTTGAGCTTTGTGAAAGGAACCTTCACATCTAGATAGCTTGCTATCTTAATGTCCAATGGGGATTTCACTTAGCTTTCTTAATCAACTCACACCATATTCAATAATATTAAAAAGGAACAAGATAATCCTTCATCAAAAATGCTCATCAAACATCGCTGAAATGTTCTAGAAGCATTGCAAAGGCAAAATGGCATCTTCTTATAAGCATATGTATTGAAAGGACAAGTAAAAGTGGTCTTATATTGATCCTCTAGGGCTATACAGATATGAAAATACCTAGAGAATCCACCAAGAAAGCAGTAACGAGACTTACCTGCTAATCGGTCTAACCTGTGGTCCATGAATGGTAAGGGAAAGTGGTCCTTCCACTACTAAAAAAACTCATATTTCTTGCCAATTTTGTTTTGAAATTACTTTTGAAGGAAATACTTACAAATTTTGTTATGAAAAAAATTTGCAGGAAATTGTTGCCGATTGTTTTGCAAAATATTTTGTATAAAATACTTTTCGCATCAAATTTTGTAAGAAATAATTACCTACGAAGGAATTACTTGCAAATAAGATTCTTAGAAAAAAATAGTAGGAAAAAGTATTTTCTTGCAATTTTTTTTAACAAATTTGCAAGAGAATTCCCTTGTAATATTTTTAATAGTGTTCTTAGTGGCCTAGTTTAGTCTTTTGTAATCAATGTAGACCTTCCAGCTGTTTTGAATGCGAGTAGGAATCAACTCGTTCTTCTCGTTCTTGACCACAGTGATCCCAGATTTCTTGGGGACCACATGTACAAGACTCGCACAAGTGTTGTCAAAAATAGGATATATAATACCTGCTTGTAACAATTTGGTGACTTTCTTCTTAACAACCTCCATCAACTGAGGATTCTGTCTCCTCTGAGGTTTCCTCACTGGCTTAGCATCTTCCTCCAAGAGTATTTATGCATGCTGAAAGAAGGACTAAGATTAGGAATATCTACCAAAGTCCAACCTATTACTCTTTTGTGATCTTCGATAAAGGTTTACGATCCCTCTCAAGATTAACATATTTTAAATGAGATGGTAAAGGTTTCAACTTCAAAGTGGGTGGTTGTTCCATAGATGGCAAAACTGTACTACCTAAGGTAATTTCAGCCACTTAGTATCATACTTAGATGCCACAAAGGTATCATCCATTGACACCGCATCCTCAATATCACCTATTTTACAATTTTCCTTTTTGTATAAAATCATGTACGACATATTCAAAAAAGAAAAATACAAAGAAGAAGAAAAACCAGAAAAAATGTCTAAAAAACCAGAAGCAAAATTGTTCACTACATCACTCAGTAAATCGATACAAAACAAAGAATGGTCTTTAGTCAAGTGCTTCATGGCTTCTAGCACATTGAACTACAACTTCTCATCTCCTATCTCCATAGTCAAGGATCTTGAATGAACATCTATCTTGGTACGTGCTGTCATCATGAATTGTATTCCCAACAAAATTGTGGTTGAACTCATTCCTTCATTGTCCTTCATGTCCAAGATATAGAAATCTGTAGGAAAAATTAACTTGTCCACATGGAGAAGCGCATCTTCTAGCACACCTACAGGGTTAACTATGCTACAATTGACTAGTTGAATGACCACACCAGTAGGCTTAAGAGGTCCAAGATGAAGTGAAGTAAAAATTGACAAAGACATTACATTAATGGAAGCTCCTAAATCTAACATAGCATTGTCAAACTTAGTACTTCCTATAATGTAGGAAACAAGAAATATACTTGGATCCCTGTAGGGTTGTTAATTAAGTTAGACATGTTTCTTCCCATGTTCATTACCGCTTTATCCATAACACACCTTTTATGTGTGTAAAGTTCTTTAAGAAACTAGGCACATTTAGAAATTTGTCTAACAACATCCAACAAATGGATGTTTATCTCCCCCTTCTTGAAAGTATTCAAAATTTCTCTGTCTAACTCCTCCATCTTTTTAGTTTTTAGTTTCAAACGGTTTGGATAGGAAGAAGAAGGAGAATAAGGTGAAGAATTTTAAGAGGAAGTATTAGGGGATACTAACATGGAATCATCATTGGGTTCAGGCGTTTCAGATGTTACTTATCTTCATCTTCTTGAACATCCCCAAGGCGTTGTACTTGCTTACCTATTCTTCAAGTAATAACACTTACATTTCGTGGGTTGATTACATTTTGTGCGGGTAGACTACTCGAGCCTTGTTGGGACTTCATCTAGTTCAACTCATTTGCCATTTGTCCAATCTATTTCTGCAGATTTTGGTTAGTTGCTTCCATCGTCTGTTTCAATTCATTGATTTGTCACTTCATCAAGTTAGCCATCATTTTCATCATTATTTCCATGTTTGACTCACTAGAGGTTGTAGCTAGTTGTTGTTGTTGCCTCTATTGAGGTGAAATATAGACTTGTTGGTATTGAGACTGTTGATTTCCCCATTTTAGGTTGGGATGTTCCTTCCAACCTGGGTTGTATGTAAGACCCACGAAATTTAAATAATTAAATAAATAATTATTTAATAAATGCGAGCAGTGGAAGCATTTATGACATTAAATGTTAACTTTCATGACATGAAAAAGTACTAGCTTAAACGGTTGAAAGTACTTGGGTGTGTGAGAGGACTTGGGTTAGAGTCCTATGTATGCCAATTGTGTGTTATTCAATTTTATTATTATTTTCTTATGATATGGTGGGCGTGATAAGAGAGTATAAACTTCTAGATTTATAAATATTATCATGAAACATGTAATGACTTACTGGTTATGCATACACTTTGTAATTGTGTGGATGTGACTTCGAACCTTGGCTTGAATAAAATAACTATCTTTTTGCTAAAATCAAATTTTGGCATGGGTGAGAAAGTGTGAGAACCCTAGCCGTCAAAAGGAACAGATGGAGAGGCTAGAGAAACCCTTAGTAATGGAAATTGAAGTACCATGAATACACTTTTAATTAGAATTTTCTTTTTTATTAAAAGTGATTAAATTGGATTAGTTAAGGGAGGGAAGAGAGTAATTAGGAGATGAAAACACTTCTGAATTTCATGTGCACTGGAGGAAGAGTCTGTCAAGCATCCTTCAGTGAGGGAGAGAGAGAGAATAATGCAGAATTTTGGGTGATCAAGAGGAGACCTTGTGGAGCAAAAAGATATTCAAAGTTTGGCAATTGGAGCTTAAATACCAGGTTAGGGGAGTTCCACTTTGTATTTTAATACTAATTAGATGATTGTGTGATATGTCTCTTGATCATGATACATTGCCTGCTGCTTTCGACTGGGTTTTCTTTGTATTTATGAAAATTTCCAAAAACCGCATGGCGGCATCGAATGAACCGCCAGGCGACGCATGTCACAGAACCCATTTATGGGTGTTTCCCTATGAACCACGTGACGATAGTGCATGTTCCGCCAGGCAGCGCGAACTGGTTTAGCTAGTTGTTCTCATCTTGCTTGCGTTCTGATAAATGGTACGGGTTGAATTAGGCCTTTGCATAAAAATATAAAATTGTGTAAGTGCTTATGTGTTTATAAGACTAAGATTTGATGTATGTGTGATGTGTTTATGAATCTGTGAATGAATTTGGGGATTTAGGGTTCCTATTGGGGTTGGTGATGAATAAGCATGAATGGTGTAATTGATGGGTGCGTTGGTGTTATGGAAATAATGTTAATATGAATACAATATGAACCCTATATGATGTGTGCACTTGAAATTATGTCTGCATGATAGTGGGCGTTGTGATAGGGATGTTTGGGGTCACGAATGGTGCGGGAGAAATCTGGCAGAACCCAGATTGTCACGCACCACCTGGCGGCATCTAGCTTACCGCGAGGCGACACATTAGGGCAGAGGATGTCTTGAGTTGAATCTGTGAGTTATGTTTTTTGGGGTTTCGCTGGTGATTTTATGCATGAATTGGGTTGGTTGGCAGGGGTTTTCTTCAGCTGAAACAGGTGAGGGAGTAAATTTTAATGTGTGTAAGGGAGAGTGGAAGGGAATCAAATGCATGAAATAATAAATAAGGCTCTTAGACATAATGTGATGAATTGTATGCTTTGAGCTGTAATTATGTGTTCATTAGTTGCAAAGAGGATTCTTAAGCATTTGAAAGGGAAAACTAATGTTGGATTATTGTATCCTAATGATTCTAACATTGTTCTTAGTGGTTTTTCAGATCCTGACTATGCAGGGTGCAAATTGGATAGGAAAAGCACAAGTGGCACATGCCATCTACTTGGATCAACCCTAATCTCATTGAATAGCAAGAAGCAAGCATGTGTAGCACTCTCTCCTATTGAAGCTGAGTACATAGCAGTTGTAATTGAATGTGCTCAAATCATATGGTTGAAGCATCAACTCATGGATTATGGTATAAAGCTAGAAAAGGTACCTCTTTATTATGATAATACAAGTGCAATAAACCTAACTACGAATCCAATTCAGCATTGTACAACTAAACACATTGAAATCAGGCATCATTTCATAAGGGATCATATTGAAAAGGGTGAAACGGAAATCAAGTTTGTAAAAACTGAAAATCAATTTGTGGATGTGTTCACTAAACCACTTGCACATGATAGAATCAACAAGCTTAGAATTGAATTAGGTGTTCTTAACATGAAGAATTTCTGTAGATATTTGTTTGGCTTGTTAACTTTATTAGGTCATGTGCTTGCTGCATTTAAAGTGTTAAATTCTGCATAATCTTTGAACTGCCAGTATTTTAGTTAGCTAAACTTGCAAAATTTGCACATAGATTTCATTTAAAATCTCAAATTCTGCATAATTTTTGTTCTAGAACTATTTCAATATGCTAATCCTCACAAAACAACACATAAATTTCACTTAAATTGGTCTAGTATGAATTTCATTAGATCTGAAATTTTTAGTAAGTTGAATTTGCAAAATCAACATATAGATTTCACTTAAAATTGCCACTACACCAAAAATCAGTGACCTAGTGCAGTTTTAGTTTACTGACTTTGTATTTTTATGTGTTGATTTCACTTATGCTGATGTGGATTTGATCGAATTGATTTTAATTGATTGACCTAGTCAAACTATTCATCACATGACATTATTTGAACTGTAGTTGCAAAATATAACAACTATTACATGAGCTAAAAACTAACTTTTCAGATTGCATTGGCCATAAAGCACTTTGATTGCATGATTTCCAGTGTGCATGCATTTGTTGTGAACTATTTTTGAGTAGATAGCACATAAAACACATGGGAAACACATCACTAAATGCTCTGATACAAATTCCATAACATTTAATTAGTTGTGATTTCCTGTACTGCATTGAAACCAAAATATCTATACAAATTAGTTGACTAATTTTAAAAATCAACATGCTGATTCTATAAAGACATGCATAAGCATCATGCATTGGCATTGATATCTGCTACTAAGAGCCAAACCTGGATTCATCATGCCTAGAAGATAGATAACAAATCCCTCAAATGAAGAAAACTCCATCCCACCTACTCCATCATCTCCTATTGCCTTGAATCATGGAAGGCTTGAAGCATGGTTTGAAGGGCATGAAGATAGGATCCAAAACTTCTTGATTGAGATCACTAGGAAGCAAATCATACTTCCTAAGGTGTTGCATATGTCATGGCTGAGGGCAGAGAACTTTGGGACTTTAGAGCAACATCTCAAGTCTTAAAAATTAAAGACTTTTCTTGAACTTTCGGGCAAGATCTATCCAGACTCGGTGAAGGTCTTCTATGCTAACCTCAAGTTCAACAATGGCATCCTCAAATGAAGTTTCAAAGGTGTTGAGATAGAGATCACTACGCAAACATAGAAGGATGTGGCTGGCCCAAGGCAAAGGGGTGTACAAGTTCACAAAGGAGAAACTATTATAGTGGATGAATTTAACAAAGTCCAATTTTTCAATGAATGTATACGTAATTAAGGTGTGTAAACTTGAAATTTCCATGTGGGAAGGCTTCGTGTAGAGGAAAGGTTTCTAGCCATGGAAGTGACCAAGATTATCATGCCTAGGTGGAGCAATCATACAACCTTGAATGAAGGTGACTTGGTGGTCATGTAATGCATCCAAAATGGACATACACTATCCATGACCATATGATGAAGGAAAAAAGAATCACTAATTTCAAGCTTCCATATGTGGTTCTCATCTCCAAGTTCATTAAGCATTTTGGTGTTGATTTGGAAGGAGAGCTTGAAGAGTCTACTAGCCTATGGAACCATGTTTCCACACTGAATATGCACAAGATGGGATTCACCAAGGTAGGCAACACATGGCTGGTTGAAGGAGAGCAAGCTCCAAACATTGAAGTTGGAGCAAATGATGAAGCGGGCACAAATGGTGCAAACCAAGGAGAAGATTATCCATAATCCATGCCCATTGAGATTTATCAACCTCTTGAGAACATTGGACCTGTATATTCCTAGTTTTAGAGGATGGTTATCAACCAACTTTAAGATTTGAACATGGCACAAAATGCAGACCATGCATATTGCACAACAAGGTTCCAAGACTTCGATGATTCGCTACATAATGTTCATGACCTCCTCTCTAATGTCTACAACAGAGACAACCCCAGGGATGAGTGAAGGGGATAACTTATAGGTCAGGCATTGTATTTAGTGTTGCATTTTGTGTGTTTGTTTGTCTATTCCAATATTTTAATTAATTGCTTTCCATTTTTAATCGACTGATTATATCAGTCTCAGCTTCATGTTTGGTTTTCCATTTCTATTTTGATTCTGCAGTGTTTGTATTCACTATCAATTGCTCTGATAGTCCCTTATGTTACTACGTTAATGAAATTTTACTCTTTCCAAAATTATATGTGGATTTTCTTTAATTAATGAACCCAAAGGGGGAGAAAAGGGTATAAAGTTGAGTTAAAATGAGTAAAATTGGGTTAAAATTGGAAAATATGAAATTAAATTTGTTGGAACCATGTAATATAGCAAACTGGATTTGAAATTTGAATTTAAATCACATTATTAGTGATAGGGGGAGCATATGCATGTGATATGTATGTATGCTTTTGTTCTTTTCCTTGGATGTGTATTTGGATATTGGTATCCTATGTGCAAAAGCTTTTTCAAGTTTCTCAATGGATCTTAGCTCATCCATTCAACTTGAGGGTGTTGGCTTCATCAAATCAGGTGGAGATTGTTGGTACAAGCAAGCTTGAAGCAGACATTTGATAAAGCCAAGTGCATCAAGATCACATTTGTTTGATGAAGATTGATGAAGATCCACTTGAACATTATGTTTTTAGTGTATTAAATCTGGAAATAATGTGTTAAATGTAATGATTAGATGTTGAATCATGTTGGTAGGCAATATGACATAGGTTAGATGTCATGTTAGTCTTAGTGTGTCCTTTTTAATATGTTAAAATGGGTTTTAACAGGTTAAAAGGCTTGCAGTATATAGTTTTTGGTATGAATGTATTCAATCAGTTGAATTATTTTTCAATCAACTGATTTCACTTAAACTAGACTACATAAGCTGTATTTTTGAGAGCAAAGGTACAATTCCAAGTGTTTGAGCGCAAAAACTTGTCATTCATCACTGGAAAACTCTCTTTCTCTTTGCAATACACAACTACAACGTGTAGATTGAAGATCTTTGTTTATCTTGGAGGCATTTTGGCTTTAGATTAGCTTGAAGAACTCATGTATTGTTGGCTAGGGAGAGCCACCATCAAGTTTTGTAGTTCTTGTGCCTCTAGTTGTTTGCCTGATGTGATTTCAGGTCTATTAGTGTGATTCTTGTAGAGTGTTAGTCTAGATTTTTGTGTGAGTCCAAAATCTTGTGAGTTTCTTTGTTCAAAAGTTTAATCTTGGTGTGTGATTTGTAAAACTACTGAATATAGTAGAAACCAGGCTCAGGTTGTCCTGGTAAACTGGATGTAGCTCTGTGATTGAGTGAACTAGTATAAAAACAACTATGTAATTCTCTTTCCTTCATCTCACCCACTTTAAATCACTAAAAACTCAAGAAAACCAAGAAATTCATTATTCGTTGTTCTTTAATGTGTTTTTGTGTAATCTGAGGTTGCATACCTGTTATAAATATTGATTAGAACAAGTCTTGTATGTAAAAGTTTGTTGTTTGTGTTAAATATACGAATTCTGCATTCTGCATAAATTCCAAGGATTGTAGCCAATTGATTTGAAATTGTAATCGACTGTTTCATAGGTTCAAGAACAAATTAGTCAGCTGTTTTTTTTTACTGATTGAAAGTGTATTGTTTTGCAACTTTTGCATTTGAATTTCATTGTCTATTTGATTCAATCGGAAGGGGTTTTATGCTTTCGAAAATGTTTTAAACAACCAATTCAACCCCCCTTCTTGGCTTAAATCACCATTTCAAATTAACATAAGCATCATGGATAGGACTATGATAGATGTTTAAGTGGAGGGGCATTGGTGGACAAAACGCCTACAAATGCGAGACAATTGATTGAGAATATAGTGTCAAACCATCAATAATTTACCACCAATAGTAATTCCAGAACTCTATTGAAAGGAATCCATGGAAATCACAAGAAAATAGAAGGGAAGTTGGATGACTTAGCTGCCATGGTAAGAACCTTGGTAGATTTACAAAAAACTGCTACCCCTGCTACCTTATGTGGAATTTGTGCTTTTACTAGTCATCCTACTGAGGTGTGTTCTGTGTTAAAGGAGACAGGGATGTTAGACATTTAACAACCTCAGGCGTATGCTGCCAACATCTATAGCAATGGTAGATCACCTTAGCAGCAATACAACAATGATTTGTCCTCCAACATATACAATGTAACGTCCTAGCCGGAAATTACTTATTTAAAATAAAATCAACTAAATATAGTAATAATAACCTCATTTATTCTCAAATTCTTTCCCAAAACGCGAGAAAATTTAAAAAACATTTAATTGAACGCGACAAACCAAATAAAATCATGGTGTTCAAACATTACAATCCTAAAATAGTATTGAAGCCAATACAAATAATCCATAAACTTCCAAATAGAAAAATTAGTGAATTTTCTATTGTGTTCCCCACTCCATCTCTACGCATCTACACGCTCATTTGCATCAACATCTGATGTTACATGATCATTGCCAAACACACACAGATAGGGTGAGCTCATTTAAATAAACAAATAAAACATGATAGTAATTAAAGCGTCACAAAACTAAATCCAAAGTTAGCTTTTCTCTTTCCATAGTTCATCCACTTTCAACATTATGTTAAACACCTCTTGATTCTACACACTTTGGTGAGGACACTGATCGACCTTTGTTGCACGAGTGTCTACTCACCCCTCCGACTATAGGCCACCACCTAATAGTCCACACGCGGGAATAAATTGCCACGACCACAATTCGCGACACCAAGTGAAGTTCCCTAAAACGAACCAAAGTCCGTAGTTGTCCCTAAACTACCAAACTCTATTAGATGCATTGAAGAGCGCAATCATCTGAAACCTCGTCGTACGAGTCACGATCTTGCACACTCCACTGGACTTCCTAAACTACCAGGCTACAACATAGAGTTGCCACGTGTTACCCCAATACAAGTTAAACTCGTAACTAGGGCCCTAGACAAAACATCGCATCATGACATTCATCCAAAGCTGTGTAGAAATCCTCCTCACAAACCACTCTACACCCAAAATCATTGGCGCCCCTCTCGCGTCGCTAGGCAGAACTTGGTTCCAGACCGCCAAGCGCACCTCTCGTGCCGCCAGGCCCAAGCCCCTTCTAGGACTTCTGCCTCACAATTTCCGCCTGGCAAGATAAAACCTGCCGCCAGGCGCTACACGCGTACAATGGCCATTGTCACTATTTTGGGTCTCCATCGCCTGGCAGGCCGCCGCGCACCGCCATGCGCCATACCACTAGCGTAATGTTACTGGTTTTTGGCATATTAAAGAGGTCCTAAAGGACCCCAAACACACAGTACGCGAATTATAACACACTTAAAATCATCCAGTCATGATAGTATGACTGAACATCAATGTACCCATTCAATCATGCCACAATAATTGTCAATATTGCACATACACTTTAAAATAACACAAACAGTGAAGCATAATATCTATACCACCTCCAAACATCAATCTCATCCATCCAGGCATATTTATAACAACTGAATTACACTTTCACTCACTTCACTTAGCAAGTTTCTTCATTCATAGCATGCCTTCCCCTTAAACAACAATGGTGCATTCTACTTCACATTCATCATATTACCAATTAACCATCCCTTAATCATCTGAATCAACAACTCATAGTGCCCTAATTACCGCTTTCCAATAAATACAACCCATATCAGTTTTCATAATTCAAGTTGTGCTTTATACTTAGATATAATGTACACAATGATGACTACATTATTTTACCAATTAATACCTTGCACACAAGGATAAACTCAATTGGATATCTGGCCTCCTAGTTGTTAGATATAGCAAAGATCCAATCAATCCTCTATATTTATTTGAATCAACTTACTGCATTGCTTCATCTACATCCATAAGGCAGTTTGTAGCAATTGGTGTGATAGCCTCTTTGTAATCCTCCATTTTGAACTTTTTCAATAGGTAAAAAAAGTATTTTGACTAGCTTAAAAATGTCTCATGCTTAAGTTGCTTCACTTGTAGGCCTAAGAAGTAGGTTAGCTCGCCCATCATAGACCTCTCCAATTCTCCTTGCATAGATGCAACAAACTCTCCACACATGTAGTTGTTATTTGATCCAAAGATTATATCACATCACTTGCATGTTTTCTAATGAAAAGTGTTTTATCAACAACACCTCTATCATATCCTTTAGATAAAAGAAAGTTGCTTAGCCTCTCAAACTATTGTCGTGGTGCTTGGTTCAAACCATACAAGGCCTTTTTCAATTTGAAAATGTGATTAGGATAGAGGTGATCTCCAAATCTAGGGGGTTGTGATACATACACTTCTTCATTTAAGAAACCATTCAAGAATGCACTTTTCACATCCATTTGAGAAAGTTTAAAATTACATATTCAAACATATGCCAACAATAATCTCATAACTTCTAGCCTAGCTACAGGTGCATATGTTTCATCAAAATCAATATTTTCCTTTTGATTATAACCTTTGGCAACTAGTCTAGCTTTATTCCTAACAATGTTACCATTTTCATCCATTTTATTCCTAAACACCTATTTAGTCACAATCACATCATTTCATTAGTTCTAGGAACAAAAGACCACACATCATTTCTTGTGAATTGATTAAGTTCGTCTTGCATAGCAACAACTCAATTACTATCACCTAATGCATCATTCACATTCTTATGTTCAATTTGAGACACAAATGCAACATGTTTAAACAATACAAGCTTGTGTCTAGTGGATACTCCCTGTTTTATATCACCAATTATGTTGTCTTTTGGTAACCCCTTGGGATCAATGCACTCCTTGGGTAAGTTGTTGTCAATAGGTTTTTCAGCCGAATGAATATCCTTTTCAACTGGATGATTTCTTGCAACAAATTGCTTTTCTACAGCAGTTTGCTTTTCTTGCAGCATATCTTCTTCATCTACAATCTTAGGTATTTGATCTTGTTGTACTTGTTGACATGAGAACCCAAGGTGGTTTGCTTCTTGATGATTTGATGAAGATTGAATGAAACTCTTTTGAACTATCTTGAAGCCATTACCATTGGAATGAAGCCTACATTAATGAAGGAAAGGTGATTTAATGATAACCATGTTGATCAAGGCTAGAACGTGTGCTCTCCATGTAGTTACATCATTTAGAAATTGTATTTTAAGTTTGTAATTCATATTGTAGACATTGTAGCATTAATTAGATGTATTTGGTCTTAGGTGTGTCTTTTAATCTGTTGAATGGTTTTTCAACAGGTTAAAATGTTTCTTTTAATCTATTGAATGGTTTTTTAATAGGTTAAAACGTTGGCTGCAATAGTCTTAAACTGCAATAAATTCAATCAATTGATTTAGTTTTTAATTGACTGATTTCACTTAAGTCAAGTGAAATTAACCGTTGATTTGAAAATCAACCTGTTGAATTTCGTAACAGTTTAACTATATAACCTGTGATTTTCGAAAGAGTGGTATGGTTGATCATTTTAGAGCACAAATTTGTTCTGGAAACTTGTGGAAACTCTCTCCTTTGTGATCATACGTGTTGCAACTGTTGAAGATTGATCTTGGATCAATTCTTGGAGCTTTTGGCTTGGTTTAAAGCTTTGAGAAAGTGGTTTGTGGTAGGATGGGCTATGGTACTAATGAGGTTTGACCTTTCTCAAGCTTTATGTGTGCCTGGTGGTTTTGCAGATCTGCAAGAGGGTTCTTGTTGTGCTGGTGTGATTCTTGTGTGATTCAAGAGTCTTTTATGGTGTTTTTGCATATTTTGGAAGTGTAAGGGTGGATACTTTGTAAATCTTTTGAAATAGTGTAAAGTCAAGCTCAGGTTACCTTGACAAACTGGATGTAGCTCAGGTTTGAGTGAACCAGTATAACAATTTTGTGGTGTCCTCTCTTCTCTAACCTTTCTCTCTTGCATTATCATTTTAAAGTTTAAAGAACTTGTGCTTTAATCATCTCTTTCATCCTCTTGCATGTTTTCATAGCATTTGCAATATTAAGCATGTTTACATAATCATTTGGAACCTGTCTTGATCATTCTTGTGCATTGTTCCTGGTTTAAAATTCAAATTCGCATTTCTGCATTTTTCCCATTATTTCAGTCGACTGTTTTCTTGTTTCAATCGGTTGATTATACCAGAACATAATCTGTTTAGTAAAATCAATCGATTAACTATATTTTTGATCGATTGAAAGTGTATAGTTCAGTATTGTTTGTATCCTAACTTGATGATCTATTTGATTCAATTAAAGGTGGTTTTTAGCTTGCAAAGATAGCCTAAATTTTTAGCTAGCCAATTCAACCCCCTTCTTGGCTTTTCAACCATTTCAAAACTAACAATTGGTATCTAGAGCTAGGTACTTGAAATTTGCTCAAGTAAGGACCTAAATCTGTTTTGAATTACTTGAAATGGCTGAAAACAAGTTACCCTTTGGTGAAGGTGCCTCAATTCATAGACCCCCTGTGTTTAGTGGCATTAATTACCAATTTTGGAAAATTAGGATGAAAATCTTTATTGAGTCAATAGGTCAAGGGATATGGGATGCAATCATAAATGGACCATATACTCCTAAGCATATTGTTGATGATGTGCAAGTTAATAAGTCGTGGACTCAATGGACAAAGGAAGAAAGGAGGATAGCTCAATATGATTGCAAAGCAAAGAGTATCCTTACTTCATCTCTCAACATGGATGAGTTTTTTCATGTTTCACAATGCAAGAGTGCCAAGGAAATGTGGGAGGTTCTTGAAGTGACTCATGAAGGAACCAATGATGTTAAGAGAGTAAGGAAGCATGCTTTGATTCAAGAGTATGAGTTATTCAAGACGAAACAAGGAGAAAGGATTATGAAATGGATCCCAAAAGGATCTAGAAAGGCATAACCATGATGGACCCAACTTGTCAAAGGGTACCAAGTAATCCAAATCTGTTTTGCAGGTCATGCAAGGTGATAAGAAAGATTTGTGGTACCTTGATAGTGGTTGTTCGAGACATATACCAGGAGATAAAACCAAATTTGCAAAGTTGGAGTTGAAGGAGGAAGGGTTTGTAACCTATGGAGACAACAACAAAGGAAAAATCCTTGGAAATGGAGTCATAGGCAATGAATCGTCTTTCAACATCAAGAATGTGCTGTTGGTAGAAGGACTCAAACACAATTTGATAAGTATAAGTCAACTATGTGATAAAGGCTTTAAAGTCATGTTTGAACCAAATAGTTGTTTGATATATGAAGCACATGGTAGTATTGTTTTGATAGGCAAAAGAGTCAATAATATATATCTACTTGACCTGCATCATGCATCATTTAGAGTGATCAAGTTTGCTTACAAAAGAGGATGATACTTGGTTATGGCATATAAGACTTTGTCACATACACATGCAGCATTTCAATTGGCTAAATAGAAAACAGCTGGTTGAAGGACTACCAAAACTCAAGTTTGAGAAGGATAGAGTGTGTGAAGCATGTCAAAAACGAAAACAGACTAAGGTCACTTTTAAATCCAAAAATGTTGTTTAAATTGAAATACCTATAGAGATGCTTCACACGGATCTATTTGGTCCATCTCGAACCATGAGCCTTGGTGGCAATCTTTATGTATTAGTCATTGTTGATGATTTCTCTAGGTACACATGGACTTTATTCTTAGCTGCCAAAAATGACACTTTTCATGCCTTTAAAAGAATTGCCAAGATGCTTGAAAATGAAAAGAGTTCCAAGATAGTGTCTATTCGAAGTGACCATGGTGGGGAATTTCAAAATGAAAAGTTTGAACACTTTTGTGAAAAGCATGGCATTAACCATAATTTTTCTGCACCAAGAACCCAACAACAAAATGGTGTTGTTGAAAGGAAAAACAGGTCACTTAAGGAACTAACTAGAACTATGTTAAATGAAAACTCACTACCTAAGTATTTTTGGGCTGATGTAATCAAAATTGCTTGCTATGTTTTAAATAGAGTGTTGATTAGGCCAATTTTGAAGAAAACCCTCTATGAGCTTTTCAAAGGGAGGAGGCCTGCTTTAAGTCACCTAAAAGTATTTGGATGTAAGTGCTTCATCTTAAATAATGGCAAAGAAAGTCTTGGCAAATTTGATGCAAAAGCGGATGAAGGTGTTTTTCTAGCCTATGCTACATAAAGTCATGGATATAGAGTCTATAATAAGAGATTGATGACTGTTGAAGAGTCTATGCATGTTGTATTTGATGAAACTAACCCAAAGTTGCAAGATCAAGTGTCAAAGAATGCAGATGAGGAAGATCTACTACAGGAACAAATTTTTGCTGCAAAAAACCCTCTGCTGTAGGAAATCAGTCGGTTGAAAAGGAAAAATAGTCGATTGAAAAAGCTGGTGACAACAACTTCCCAAGGATTAGATCCAGCCTTGAGGTTTATCAAAGGACAACATCATAGGTGATATCAAACAGGGAGTATCTACTAGACGTAGGATTGTATTTTGTGAACATGTTGCTTTTGTATCTCAAATCGAACCTAAGAATGTGAATGATGCTTTGAATGATAGTAATTGGATTGTTGTTATGCAAGATGAACTCAATCAATTCACAAAAAATGATGTGTGGTTTCTAGTGCCTAAAACTGATGATATGAATATAATTGGAACCAAATGGGTTTTTTGAAACAAAATGGATGAAGATGGTAATGTACTAAGAAACAAAGCTAGACTAGTTGCTAAAGGTTATAATCAAGAAGAAGGCATTGATTTTGATGAAACTTATGCATTTGTAGCTAGACTAGAAGTTGTGAGATTACTGTTAGCATATGCTTGCATGTGTAACTTTAAATTGCATCAAATGGATGTGAAAAGTGCATTCTTGAATGGTTTCCTAAATGAAGAAGTGTATGTTTCACAACCTCCTGGATTTAAGGATCATCTCTATCCTAACTATGTTTTCAAATTGAAAAAGGCCTTATATGGTATGAAACAAGCACCAAGACAATGGTATGAAAGGCTAAGCAATTTTCTCTTATCAAAAGGTTATGCTAGAGGTGCAGTGGATAAAACACTCTTCATTAGAAAACATAATAATGATTTTATAGTTGTTCAAGTGTATGTTGATGATATCATCTTTGGTTCAAATAACAACACATTGTGTGAAGAATTTATTGCAGCTATGTAGGGTGAATTTGAGATGTCCATGATGGGTGAACTTACCTAAAATGGAATGTAACATTCTGGTAGGATATTACTTAAAATAAAATAAAATAAAATAAACAAGCAAAAATAAATAAATCATTTATTAAATAAAGCATTTCCCAAAAACACAGGAAAATTCAAATCCTTTAAATTTAATTTCCAACATAAATAAATAAAGTATTAATAAAATACTCAAATCCTCCTATTACAAATTTATTGTTCAAAACCATAATGAAATTATAGAAAATTATTTAAAAATGCTTTATAAACAATCCCAAGATCTTTGTTCCCACTCTCCGCTTTTATGTAGCTCTTGGCTCACCTGAAACATCATCTGCCACCGGATAATAAATTACTCGATCATCGCCACACACACAGATAGGGTGAGTTATGCACAGATATACATATAAACATAAAATAAATATGCCCTCCATCCCAATGAAAATAACACCACTAAAATATTTCATTATTTTCAAATTACCCATCCCTGATCTCATAGTCCTTCATGAGTCATATGCATGAACTAGGTCTTGGGACTTCATTGTACTCCCACGAAACTAACCCATTCGTGGTCCAACCCTATGAGCCTATCATGCTCATAGTCCTGCCCTACAGACTCCTCGTCTATAATAAAACATCCAAGCCCAAACCATGATATCTCGCTTGGGTGAGGTCTGTTCGCCTAGGCGAGGTCATCTCTCGCCCAAACCCATAGTCTTTTCTCGCCTGAGCTACAATCTAAGCAACACACCAATATTTATCACGATTTCTCGCTTAAGCGAGATCTTCTCGCCTAAGCAAGACCTTAGTTTGCTCAAACCCTCAGCTCCTCGCCTAAATGAGGATTTAAATCAAAATCCAACCTTGATTCGTCATAGCTTCACTTGGGCGAGCCATCCTCACCTGAGCGTGAAGACACATTACTGAACACCAAGCGAGTCGCCTGGCGAGATGTTCGACCCTTAAACCAGTAGCGAATTTCTGCAACTCTCGCTTAGGCGAGTGTCTCGCTTGTGCAAGTATTGCACTATTTCTCCACTGTTCTTGCGCAAAAACAACAAACCCATACCAAAAACTCAAGACAATCATTACCAAGGCTTTCATTTCATCAAACAACCACAAGAACATATTTGCATACACATTTGAATTAATAAAACCAAAGGTTTGGCCATAACAACCAATACAGTACCATAACCCTACTCCAATTCATATAAAACACCCATAAACCAAACAATGTGCACATCATCAACCATCCAATTCTCAATCATACTGTATGTACTACGAAATTTCATATACATAGAAACCAATTGAGAATGTAAAACACAGAATCACAAAGCATAAGTCACACATGTAATTTTAGCACCCCTAACCTGAATTCTTGATTGAAATTGGGAAGAAAGTAAGGGTTCCTTGGTTCACCAATGCTTTGCCTCACTCTCTCTCCCAATTCAGCCCTTGCACACCCAAAGACTCACCTCTCACTCTCAATTTTGTGCCCCTTTCAAGACTAGTTCCCAACACTGCCAAAACCTTTTCTTTTCCCCTAAAATAGCCTTTTATATGTGTCTTAATTATGGGTTTAAGTACTAAAACGAAAATGAGACTAATGGTCTTTTTAATTTCCAATTAAGGGTAATTACTTAGTGTTTTAATATTATTTTGCCAACCCTTTGGCTGCTCCTCATTCTAGTTTTACCTTTGTCCTTTCACCTCCACTCCAAGCTAAAATTATCAAAAATAAAGCCTACTTTATGTCCATCAAAGTTTGGACCCGTGACCCTCCACTCATGAGACCAAAGCACAACCACTATGCCAATTCACATTTAGTGATAACTATTATAATCTTATGATTATAATATCACTCACCAGTCACATTATATTATCAAAATAATAATTAATAAATTAAGACACAAAGCATACATAATTGGCATACATAGGACTCGAACCCAAGTCCTCTAACACAATCAAGTACTCTCAACCATTGGAGCTAGTACTTTTCCACATCATACCAATTAACCTTTAATGACTTCAAAGTTTCCCACCACCCGCATTTATTACTTAATTAATTATTTAATTAATTAATTTCCACGGGTCTTACATGGAACATTTTTAAATCAAGCAAAATATTGTTTTGACTTGTTGAAAAAGTTCAAAATGGAGGATTGCAAGAAAGTTGCCACTCCAATTGCAACAAATTGTCTTATGGATGTAGATGAGGCTGCCCAACCAGTGGATTCAACCAAATATAGAGGGTTGATTGGGTCTTTGCTCTATCTTACAGCAAGTAGACCAGATATTCAATTTGGAGTATGCTTATGTGCTAGGTTTCAAGCAAATCCAAAGGAATCAGATGTTGATTTATGGTATCCATGTGAGTACCTCAAAGGATTCGAAAGTACCTCAAAGGAACAACCAATGTTGGTTTATGGTATCCATGTGAGTTTAACATAATTCTTAGTGGCTTTTCATATTCGGACTCTGCAGGGTGCAAATTGGATAGGAAAATTACAAGTGGTACTTGCCATTTGCTTGAATCAAGTCTAATCTCATGGAATAGAAAAAAGCAAGCTTGTGTGGCACTTTCCACAGCTGAAGCTGAATATATTGCTGCTGGACATTGTTGTGCATAAATCATATGGTTGAAACATCAACTTTTGGACTATGGTGTAAGGCTAAGCAAGGTACCTTTGTATTGTGATAATTCTAGTGCAATCAACTTAACCAACAATCCAATACAACATTCTAAAACCAAGCATATAGAGATTAGGCATCATTTCATTCGTGATCATGTTCAAAAGAGATATTGTGAAATCAAATTTTTTAAAACTGAAAATCAATTGGCGAATTTGTTTACAAAATCATTGGCTAGAGATAGGTTTAACAAGCTAAGAACTAAACTAGGCATATTAAATATCAAGAATGTGGTCTGATGTGTTTGTAGCATGTTAATCTTATGTATTCATGCACTGGTTTCATAAAAATCAGCTAGTGTATGCAAAAATTAAAAACTGTCATATTCAACCTGTTGATTTTGCACTTCAACGTGTTGATTTCACTTAAATCTGCCTCTGTTTAAAAAAACATGATCTGTCAACCTGTTGACTCTGTATTTCAACATGTTTATTTCACTTAAACTGCCACTGAATGCTGAAAAATTGATTTGCTATGATTTTTAATCTGCTATTTTCACAATTCAGTATGTTGATTTCATTAAAACTGAATCTGTAAAAATGAAGTTAAATTTTACGATTTTCAATCTATTGATTTTCAAAATGAGTTAACTGATTTCACTTAACCAGATTCTGTTTTTAATCTCTGCTGCTCTGATGTTGTTTTAATCGACTGATTTTGTTTTTCAACATGTTGATTTTACTTAAAGTTTGCATGTACTCACGAATTGAATTGTTGAGCTGACCCAGTCAAGAAAGCATCTTTTTGTTAGGTACTATCTGCTTTTAACTGCTCCTTTCATCAGCCATGTGTTACTTTTACTGATTTGTTTGACCAAAACGCATGTTGGTGAAGAAAATTTTGGAAGAGCTTATTTGTATGATTCTCTTAAGTTCGATTCAGAGGAAGAGTTGTACCCAAGATGTGCTAGATTTACACAACTATCGGCAACTTTGAAATTGTACAGTTTAAAAGTAAGGAATTGATGGACAAATAACACATTACCTATCTATAATTTGGAGGCGAAGAAAGTTTTACTTCCAATGAGTTTGGAATATCAAAAGATACATGCATGCTCCAATGATTGTGTATTATATAGAGAGGAGTTTGTTTCACTAAAGGTGTGTCCAACATGTGATTTATTGTGGTTTAAAAAGAAAATTGATGTAAATAGTGGTGATGAAGAGAAAGAGGTCCACCTTCTAAGGTGATGTCGTACTTGCCTATAATATCTAGATTCAAACGACTATTTTGCATTAAAGAAAATGCAAAGAACTTGAAATGTTCGTTGATTGAAGAAAGTGTGATAATCTTCTTCGACACCCAGCTGATTCTTCGCAATGGAAGAAGATTGGTGAAACATTTCCTGAATTTGGTGCAAACACAACAAGAAAAATTGATATTACTGACAACAATAATACGTTGGTAATCCTTAAAATTCGTCTGTAAATTAAAATTACCAACGAATTTCTGACGGCCAAAACTCCTTCGGTAATACCTTCATAGATGAATTTTACCGATAGATAATAATTTTGTCGATAATTACGGACAAAAATATTCGTCGGTAATTTCAATACTGATTTTTTTTGTTCAAATTTAGATTTTTTTTTTCGAAATTAGACTTTTTCTTTTGGGTAGAATTTAGAATATATTTTTTTTGTTAAAATTTAGAAATTAGATTTTCTTTTTTAAAATTAGATTATTTTTTTTTCTTTTGGCTAGAATTTACAATTTTTTTGGTTAAAATTTTATTTTATTTTTCCATTAGATTGATTTTTATTGGAACTTTATTGTTGTGAATGCTTTAATTTGGTCCAAAACAAAACAATTCCAGATTGCATCACCAAAAAATATAACCTGCCCAAATAATTAGAAAAATTAAAAAACATAATCCACCACAATAACAATATCACAGATCCAGAAAAAAAATATAAACAAAAACATAATCATCCACAATAGCATTCACCTATACATCCCAAATCCAGAAAAATGACAAAAAAAATACAAACAAAAACAGAATCCTCTACAATAGCATTCACCTACACATCACAGACCTAGAAAAATAGAAAAAACTAAAAATAGTTAGCGTTCGGCTTCCTCATATGAAGTTTCAAACCGAGAAGAAGCAACAACAAAAAACAAAGACGAAACTGAGGAATAAACCCTCACTCAAGGGTGAGGCAAAACAGGGCCAGCGTGACTAGTCGACAATGCTTCTAATCGCATGGAGAAGGTGCCAGTGACAAAAGCTTGAAACATCATTGGAGAAGACGAGATCCATGAAGACGAAGAAACCCTCGTGTTGTGAAATAAAAAAGGTATTTGTAGTGGCGACAATGTTGAAAGGCTTCTTGTAGTGGCGGGGACGACTGCATTTCAGAAGGGAGGAAGTGGTAGGGAAGAAGACGATACCTTCAAAAAGAGAAAAAATGAATTAGGATTTATGAGAAAAGAGGACAATTAGGGTTATTTTAAGATGTTCATTAACATTGTAATGAGTCCGCCAAATTAGCCCAATCTCACATTACTCTTGTTATTAACATTTAATTATTATTAATAATTAGTATTTTAACTTGTAAATATTAATTTTAAATAAATAGAATAAAAAAATTAATTTTCCTGAATATATTAAATAATGATTTCAACGTAGACAACAATATCAATTCCCAATTATGCATTCATTAATAATTTTAAATAATTTAATAAAAAATCATTTATTGATAATAAAAATTTTATATTATAGAAATATTAATAATTAACAATAATAAAAATCTTCTCCTATTAAAGAAAAATAATTCAAAGAATTCGTAATAAACATTTTCTATTGAAATTATTTTTGTAAATAAAATTTAAATGAATTAATTAACTAACATCAAAATTAAAAAAATAATAAATATCAATAATTATTTTTATACTACAAACAAAATAATTGTATTATTAATATATATATATATATATATATATATATATAATTTAAAAAAAATAAATTATAAAAAAAAAGTATTGTTATTATATTTTATTTTTGCAAATATTGAATTTAAATTTATAGAATAAATTTCGAATAAATGATGATTGAATGAATTAATTAAATTATGACTCAAATAAATGCTAATTTAAAATAAATGCCGATTAAAAAATAATTATTATTTATCAAAATTATCATTGCTATTAACTAATACTGATTGAAAGAAAGAACTTGTCATGTGTCAAAGTCTCATTGCACAATCAAAGAGTCAAACAAGCTACTTTAGTCAAACAAGAGGGCTACTTTAATCAAAAAGTTACTTTGATTTGTTAACTTTTACTTGATAATACAAGGAAAATAATAGATATGATTAAACATGGTAACATTTAATTGAGAAGTTACTTACGTTAAAAGTAAGAACACCACAAGTTAATTGAGAAGTTACATTAATTGATTTGAAAATTTAGAACAATAATCTTTTGATAACCACTACAACAAAAACAATTTTTACCAGAGGTTATTTATGATATTTCCGGGGGTTTTAACCCCCATTAAAGGAGTTTCCGGCGGTTTGTTTTTCTCCTAGAAAAACCAGTGTCGTTAACGGATTACCGGCGATTTTGACTAAACCCTGGTAAAGCAACACTTACCGGCGGTTTTGAAACCCCTGGTATTTACCGGCGGTTTCAAACTCCTGGTAATTACCGGCGGTTTTAAAACCCCTAGTAATTATCGACGGTTTTGAAACCCCTGATAATTACTAGCGATTTTCAAACCCCTGGTAATAACCAGCGGTTTTAAATCCCTGCTATTTACCTGAGGATTTAAAACCCCTGGAAATTATCCCTAGAACCGATACTTTTAAGGGATTTTCAAACTTTTGCTAGTTTTCAATAGTTTTAAATCCCTGATGGAGTTATTTGTGTTTTTACTTTATGTTTCAAATTTCCTTAATTTTATTTATTTCACTTTTTTAATGCACATAATTCTTAAAACATCAAATAAAAAGCAAAAATTATAAAAAAAATGTATATTTGTTTATAACTAGATATAACAATCATATATCAAGGAACATTGTCTATAAGTTCAAGGAAAATATTACAATATCTTTGTTCCAATTTTTATTCCGGCCATAATTTGTCTATGTTCTTCCTACAAAATTTAGGAAGTTAAATTTTAAAATCTTTGAACACAGAACGGAGAAGATTGCATGGGGTCTTCAATACTCTCAAGCTTTCCAAAACAATATGATTTTGAGCAAGAAGTTTAATGAGCCATGTAAGAGCAACAATTGTGGTATCATGGTCTGCAACCAGCATAGTTAATATATTATCCTTCAATTGCTTATCTATGAATTTATTTTCATCCTCTTCTCTATCTTTGTTGTGTTTCATAACTAACGATCCTAAGAAATCCTGTTGAAAGTCTTGGTCACTTCTCCGCTAAATTGTAGAATCCAACATCTCATACATCCTATCTTGAGCCTGCACACATTCATAGCATGCATTAGGGTGAAAGAGAGTTAAGTTATCTTAGTAATTGAACCAAAGAACCTATTTATTTCTGGGCGGAATGTTTTGTACTACTTTGTTACCTTGATGCCACGATGAAAAGTTGTTCCTGGAATTTTAAAAGGCAATGATGCAAATGAGGAAGAAATAATCTGAAAATTTGATCTAAACTTTTCTTGCTTCTCCCTTGAAGGCTCTAAACTCATGATCATATGTCTAATCACTTTTAGAGTAAACTGTAATATTCAAAATTTCAAACATTTAGTATGGAATAAGAATGTATAATATAGCCAAATAAGAAGTTTTCTTTGTTTGAAAAGTTAATGCCACTCAACTGTAGAAGCCTCCTCAAGAACCAGGACTTTCCTTCCTTCCCATTGATCTCATGTCTGCATCTGCATTGCCTGAATGCTGATAAAATGAAAATAATTTTTCAGTCCATCAATTCATAAAGGTTCACCAACCAATATTCTTAGCCTTTTGTGTGCGTCTCCAATAGTATGCAACAAGGTAGTGGGGCCTATAACTTGATACAAGGACTGGTCAATTTAATAGTATCAACTATAAAAAGAGTATGTTATGATGGATGAGATAGATGATGATGTGAAGGTGAACAAGTGTTACTATGATCAATTACTTGTCCCCATCTAGAAGAGGACTTATGGATGGTGTGTACATCAGAACTAAACAGTATAGGCATCTAGAAAACATTTTAGAGAGAAGCGAAGATAAACACAGTCTGGGATCCAGAAAACATTTTAGAATTTAGAATTATTTTAACAAAGATTATACTCCTTTAAGAAGATGAAATCAAGCCTAACAAAAGGATAAAAAAATTCAAAAACCAACTTAAATATGCAATCAAGAATGAATTGATTTCCGTTCCTATTACTTGTTTCATGAAATTGTATTATTACTTCCCCAGGATTTCCTTATTTGCAACTTAAATTCCTTCTATTCCTTAATATAGTATATCACCGTCTTTTCAGAATTCTATATTACATCCTTGGCTTTGATACATTCTCAAACCTCATTCAAATGTCTAATTACATTGTTAGATTATATCACTAGCCAGGTGTTCTAGAATAACATATGAATCTGACAACTAAATATCTGAAATTATAAGCTATTGAAAATGATCAAGTGCATGGACAAGATGTATGTGTATTAAACCAGTCAGTTAATACGTCTATGAAATGTTAACAATAAATTTTATTCCTTCCAAGCAGAAACATGGGTCCATGACAGAAGAAATGTCTAAAAAAGTATAAAAACTCTAAAGTGGTCTTTGGGAAAATATTCCAAGGTAACTTTGATCCATACAGTAACAAAACATGAACTAATAGTGCACATATATAGAAATAAATTTGTTAAATTTTAATCCATACATTCTATAAGTTAAATTTTTATATTATGGTTTCATCTTCAGAATCATTGTTAAATTTTAATTAAAATAATTATTACTTTAATTCTAATCTTATGATACAACTCCAAAACTTAATAAATTTAAAATTTTCACAATTATTAAGTCTACTCTGTCTTGTTGCAGGAAAAACATTAGTCTTATGTAAGTTTACTAGTAAAATAGTTATTGAGATGAAATATCAATTACATTGCTAGTTGTATATTTCCATCCTCATTTGGAAACCTCTTCTACTTGTCATTTTCTCCCTGCTATCACCCTCTGGAATCAAAGTTTTTATGATAATTGTAAGACCCGTGAAAAATTGATTAATTAAATAATTAATTAATTAATAAATGCGGGTAGAAAGTGCCTTTATGGCATTAATTATTGTTTAATGTGATGTGGAAAAGTACTAGCTTAAATGGTTGAGAGTACTTGGCTTGTGTGAGAGGACTTGGGTTCAAGTCCTATATATGCCAATTATGTGTTGTTGTTTTATTATTGATTTTAATGATATGCATGAGTATGGAATTGGTATTGTAAACTTATATTGATTTGAGTATATCATTAAATGTTAATTGTTGTAGTGGTTATACTTTGGTCTTATGAGTGGAAGGTCACGGGTTCAAACCTTGTTGGGCATAAAGTAGGCTTTATTTTTGCTAATTCTAGCTTGGAGTGGAGTTGAAAGGGCAAAGGTAAAAGGAGTAGCCAAAGGGCTGAAAAACCTTAGTTAACAATGAATAAGAAATTAAAAACATAATTAAGCCCATTTTTTACTTTACCCTTTTAAACCCTTAATTAAGACACCTATAAAAGGCCATTTTAAGGGAAAAGAAGGGTTTTGGCAGTGTTGGTAATTGGCTTTTGAGAGGAGCACGAATTCTAAAGGAGTGAGAAAAGAATTTAAGGTTGAATTGGGAGGGTATTGGAACAAAAGAGTGGGCAACAAAGGAACATTCTCTTTTTCCCAAAATTGAATCAAGAAGTTCAGGTTAGGGGAGCTTATCCTAATTTTCGTGTTGTTATTTTAGGTGTATGCATTGGATAAATTGTATGTCATGGAACTTGTGTGGTATGTGCTGTGATTCAGAATTTGATTGGTTGAGATTGTGTGCAAGCCTTGCTATGCATTTTTTTGTGATTAGAGGGAGGGTTTTGGTATGGAATGGGTAGATATGATTTAATCTCGAGTTGGGTAATATGAATGGATGATATACGACCTGTTCTGATGATTGTGGCCACTATTTGTGCTTGGTAATGTATTAATTGTGTTTTGGTATTGTTGGTGGTGCAATTTGGACAAAGTTGGGCGATTTGAGTGCGTGAACAGACTCGAGAACCTGCAAGTCTCGCCCAAGCGGGTCCACCTCGCCTAAGCGAGAGTTGTAGAGTCTCACATTGGGTCCTGATTCGTGGTTCTCGCCTAGGCGACCTGGAAAATGGTTGAGCAACAAGGTCTCTCACTCAGGCGAGAGGCACTCGCCTAAGCGAGGTCGCGAGGAGAACCTGGGAGTTTTGAGCGCGATATCTCGCCCAGGGTTGTATTTGCTTTTGCCAAAAAATCTCCCCCTTTTTTATGATGATCAAAACAATATGTTTAAAGTATCTGCAATCAAAAAATCTGACAAGTAGATTTGTTAGTAGCACTGTTTGGTTTAAACTTTTAAACTTTTTCTCCCCATGTTTTGATCATTTGAAAAAAGTTTTAAGAGAAAAGCTCTCCCTGAATTAGACAATGGTAAATAAAATGGACTTTTATTAAGAAATAATAACAATGGTAAACACTTTACAATAGAAAAAAAAATAATAACAATGATGTAGACATTTAAAATTCTTGACTCATGTCATCATCTTCATCATATTTTTCAAACTTATGTTCTAGATTAGAAATCCTAGAATTTAGTCCTCTTATTAAGCCAGTGATTTCTTCATGTCGGTTAGTGGAGAGGAGAAAGAATTCTTCAAGTCTCTGGTTTAGGTTTAAAATGTGATCCTCTAAAGAAGAGGATGACCCACCAACCCCACTTGATGAGCCAATATTTGTGTCAACAGGAGGGATAGGAGCAGTGGGAGGATTCTCTTCTTCGTTATGGTTCGAGGGAGGCATATCATCCTTGTGAATGTAAGTATTCCCAAAAGGAATAAATTTCATCTACTTCAAGAAATTTTCAGCAATTTTGTTTGCCTCAGTGGTGTTATGAGATTGTTCATCATAGACATTTACACCTTTGTACTCATAAATACGAGAGATTAGCAAGGAATACGGGAGTGGATATTGAGGCAGTCTCTTGGCTTTGAGCATTGTGTCAAGAATGATGCTTGGCCAATGGATAGGAATGTGATTGAGCATAGCATAGATAATCATGAGATCAGCTTAACTGCACTGTGCATGATTTGCACCACGTGGACATAAAATCCAAACAATAAGATAGTGAAGTAGACACTCATCAACTTTGAGAGGTCCTGCTAGCAATTGTCGACCTATTTCTTGATCTAGTCTTCGCATTAGTGATCTATAGGGGAATATTTTGTTGAATCCTTCAATGCCAGCAATGAGGATTGGAGATGTGCCATCATGAATGGGAAATTGAGCAACATTTTCCCAAATATCATCATCCAGAATGATGTCGACGCCTTTCACTTTTGTAAAACCCACTCCATCTCTGAATTTGTAGTTGAAGTAGAAGGCTCATACCAGATCAGGGTAGTAGGTGCCCTGCATCTTTGTGAAGAATTTGACCCCTTGTTCAACAAGAAAGACAAGGATTGTAAAACGCCGATTTACAAACCATTGAGATTTGATGAATTTTGGAGTGATAAGAGGCTTGTCTTTTCATAGAGTGATGAATTTAGATCTCTTATCTTCATCTAAAATCCAACCTTCAATGGAGGCAGTCCTAGGTGCAATTGAGGTTTGAGGAGCACGAGATACAGTTCTTCTACGGGTAGGAATCTTCCTATGAGAAGCTTCAGCCATTGTTTAAATGGAGGAGAAGGAAGCTTTGAGAGTTTTTGAGAAAATGGAGGGATCTGAAGAATGTGAGGGGTGAAAAGAGTGTAACAGTGACTAGAATGGCATGTATTTATAGGGTAATGTCTCCAACGGCCATATACATGGATTTTAATGCAAATCTAGTCTTTACAACGGCTAGATTTTGAAATTATTTGGTCCAACGACGTGTAATAATTGATTATCTAAAGGTGATAATCGATTATTGTTTCAAAAGCTATGTAAAACATGAATCCTGATGAGCTGATAATCGATTATCTTAAGTGATAATCGATTATTCCAGAGAGGTTTTGATATTTGGCTCAGAATTAATGATAATCGATTATTGCCCCCAATAATCGATTATTCCATAATGTTTTGGAATTTTTAAGAGTGGCTGATAATTGATTATTAGCCATGATAATCGATTATTGACGCTGTTTTTCGGATTTTTGAAGGAACTTGAGTTTTGGCATTTTTAAGAAATCTCTAGTATTCCTAAGTCTCTTCTTAGTTCATAAAATCTATCTTTAGCTAATGGTTTGGTAAAGATATCAACTAATTGATGCTTTGTGTCTACGTATTCTATCTCATAGTTCCCTTTATTTATGTCATATGTTAGGAAGTGATGTCTTATCTCAATGTGCTTTGTCCTAGAGTGCATTATGGTATTTTTGGTTAGGTTAATGGCATTGGTATTATCACATTTCAGAGGTATATGATTTAGAAAGATATTATAGTCTTCTAATTGTTGTTTCATCCAAAGAATTTGAGCACAGCAGTTTCCAGCTACTATGTATTCAACCTATGTAGTTGACAAAGCCACACAAGCTTGTTTCTTAGAGTGCCAAGATACTAATGAACTTCCTAAGAGGTGACAAGTACCATTGGTAATTTTTCTATCTATTTTACAACCACCATAATCAGCATCTGAATAGCCTATCAAACTAGGAGATGCTCCTGAAGGGTACCAAAGTCCAAAGCATGCAGTTCCTTTTAAATATTTTAAGATTCTTTTCACAGTAGTAAGATGTGATTCTTTTGGATTGGCTTGAAAACGAGCACACACACATACAGATTGCATAATGTCAGGCCTACTTGCAGTAAGATATAACAAAGAACCTATCATGCCTCTAAACATAGTCTGATTTACCTCTATTCCTGATTCATCTTTGTCTAAATAGCAGGAGGTTCCCATAGGAGTACTTGCTTCCTTAGCAGTATCCATTCCAAATTTTTTAAGTACTTCTTTACAGTACTTAGTTTGAGAAATGAAAGTTCCATTTTCCATTTGCTTAATTTGTAGACCCAAAAAGAATGTCAATTCTCCCATCATTGACATTTCAAATTCTCCATGCATTATACTTGCAAAGCCCTTACATAGAGAATTATCAGTAGACCCAAATATTATGTCATCTACATAAATCTGAACTAGCAATATATGCTCATCTACACTTTTAATAAACAGGGTTAGATCAATTTTACCTCTTTCAAAATCATTTTCTAACAAAAATGTACTTAATCTTTCATACCAAGATCTAGGTGCTTGTTTTAATCCATACAATGCTTTCTTTAATTTATAAATGTGATTAGGAAACTTATAGTCTTCAAATCCAGGTGGTTGTTCAACATACACATTTTCTTTTATAAATCCATTTAGGAAAGCACTTTTGACATCCATCTGATATAGTTTAAATTTCATGAGAGAAGCATAGGCAAGAAGTAAATGTATAGCTTCTAACCTGGCAACTGGAGCATATGTCTCATCATAGTCTATACCTTCTTCTTATCTGTATCCCTTTGCTACAAGTCTGGCTTTGTTTTTAGTGATGTTTCCATCCTCATCCAGCTTGTTTCTGAACACCCATTTTGTTCCTATGACTTGGTGTGAATCATCCCTAGGAATGAGTTCCCAAACTTCATTCCTTTCAAATTGATTCAGCTCTTCTTGCATTGCTATGCACCATTGATCATCTTGAAGAGCTTCGTCTACACTTTTGGGTTCTATCTGTGAAACAAAGGCAACAGTCATACAGAAATTTGACATATTTCTAGTAACAACTCCCTTTGATATATCTCCAATGACATTTTCCAGAGATAATCCTCTAGGTGATTTCCAGCTTTTGGCAAGATCTTCAGGTTCAGTCAGTGGATTTTCATTTAGATACATCTCATCAAGGGCTTCTTTGAAATATTCTTCATCACCTGCATTTGTTTTATTTGACTCAAGAGGGTTCTCCTCAAGGTCCACAATTTCATCAAAAACAACATGCACAGATTCTTCCATATT
>Ga0209589_1002935_pt1 | contig 29758 bp, 10 predicted proteins | sample CowpeawhiteBW_FD_187525 | JGI IMG/M metagenome (GOLD analysis project Ga0209589, IMG submission 187525) | Root nodule microbial communities of legume samples collected from California USA - Cow pea white BW (SPAdes) (version 2) | ecosystem: Host-associated > Plants > Roots > Nodule | place: USA...
AAAAAAAAAAAAAAAAATACATAGTGTTTGGTACCCCTTAAGATGCAAAACAACAACAAAAATCACTGCAATTCCAACATAGTATTTGAGAAACTATCAGAAAAAGTGTTTAAGGTATTGTGGTAACCTACAACTATGAAGATACAACAAAGAAGATGAAGACAATGTTCTTCCTAGACTGGTAACCTTGAATCCTGCGTCCTGTAACCATCAATAAAATTCTTGACACAATCCAAAATTGCTCGCACAACCGAACTATAGAGCTCTTGGTAACAGACATAAACAATCAAAGCGAAAACACCAACCCAACCCATCACAGTGAACCAAGGAAGGAGTGAAGGTATAGTGGTCAAAACCAAAACTGAAGAAACACATGCAGTCACCACCATGATGCAGACCAAGATTATGAGGAAGTTATCACTACTTTCTGGAAGCATTGTTCCCAACAGACACATTAAGAAATAGAGCACAATCATGAAAACCATAACCGTCGTCAGATTCGGGTGTTCTGTTAATAAAGCTTCTCCCGTTGGTGTGGCTATGGAAGCTATAACTCCAAACAAGCACTTGAACAATTTGTCTAAGATCTCTCGTAACTCCACAAATCGATTCACCTCTTCCTCTCTGAGACATTAAAGAACAATGTCAGAACACCTCAACAGCAGAAAGTAGAAGAGTGTGATGAATCACTTACCTCGTCGGAATTGGATTCACAGGACTAGAATTCATGGCTAACGGGTTTTTCTTGTGCTCTGAACTTGATAACTGGGAAAGTTGATGGATGTATGTATTGTATATATAAGAATCAATATGAAACAGGGGAGAGAGAAGCTCTTATAAATTTCCTATGAAGCGTATTAAACGTATAGTACGTATTTAATTAATTTGTCAAATTGGTGGCTCCACTTAATCTGTTGAAAAAGAAAAAGAAAAAAAATAAGAATGTGAAGAAATAAAAATATTGGAAAGAGAAAAATCAAAACACCTTTTAGTTTTGAAGATGGTTCAAACCGTATTAAATTTAGTCAGAAGTACAAAACGCGCGTTGAAATGGAACAGCTCTGTGTTATAAGTTCTTGTGTTTAAGTTGCTTTTACCCGTATTATACTTGAAAGTATAAAACGTGGGTGCATATGAATCAATTGAACTATTTATTTAAGCTTGTCACCAAAAAATAGTTAAGTCTGAAGGGTGGTATTGTTTGACATAGATTTGATTTTCAACAAAAAAAAATGGATGAAGTATAAGTTTAAAATATTTTTTATAATTATAACTTATTTTATGGAAAAATTAAAATGTTTATTTAATAAACAACGGAACCTTTCAAAACAATGTTTATTTTTTTTTTCATTAGTAAAAAAATTTGGCTTCTAACCATCATAAGTGTGAAACGCTTTTAACGATAGAAGAGATGATGAGAAAAGGGAAAACGAGTAATTTAATTAGAATGTATTATAGTGTGAATATATTTTACATTTTTATTAATCATAAATTATAACGGTGAGATTCTTATTTATTTTTTTTAAGTTTTTAAAATTCATATATCATGTCATTTATGATGAATTAATAGTGTAAATTGCACTTTCAAAATATAGTAAAAATAAAGTACACACAATAGCTTTCTATTTTTGTTCAATTTAAAACAATAATAAGAATAAGAAAAGAAAACATGCAATATAGACTCTTAGATGAATATTTGTTATGGATAGAGAAATGAATTACAGTAAAATATTATAAACAAGCCATTCAAAGAAAAACTCTAATTTTACTCTAATAACTATTTGCATATAGTAAATTCCACAAACTTAATAGTTAAATATTTTGATATAAACTTAATAATATTGTGCATCAAATTTTACAACTGAAAGATAACTTTCGTGGCGGCGTTTATGACATAAACGAAGTCATTCGTGTCTCTAGTTACGTTCATCAAAGGTAACTTATTTATTCATATTTCTTCTCCTTTTTTAATCAAGATGAAAAAATTTTCAATCTTATACTTAAAAATTATAAATTATAAAATTAAAAATATTATTAATTTTAGTAAATGAACTTATACAAATTATTATTTTTATTATTTTAGTTAAAGAAAAATAAAGTTATTAAAATCATGTACCATTATTTTATAGAAGAAAAATATTACAAAAATAAATAATTTTTTATACGGATCATAATGCATGTTAAAGAAATTAATTTATGCGAAATGTGTTGAATCGACTCATTTTTGCAGGCCAAATACAACTGAACTAAAACGAGATATATCGACTTATTGTTGTCCTTACTTAAAAAAATTAAAATTCTAAAATTTTATGAAACTAATTAAATTACTTGAAATTAGAAAATTTTAAACATCACCTGAAAAATTAAGAATGTGACTATCTTTATATTTTCAAATGTTTCTTCCCAACTTAATTTTTTAAAATATTATTGACTTGACTAGAATCAAAATTGTTATAATGATTATTTTTGTTGATAATAATCAGGGTTTGTTGTTGTTGATAAAAGTTATTCTTTTTATTTATATTTTTAAAATTATTTTTGTGATTATTGTAAATAATTATTATTCATAGTTTAATATTAATTAGGGTTTATCTGTCAACATTGAGAGGCTAATTTTTTGCAAATATAACTATTAATGCTTCGTTAAGATTTTTTCTGGTTTAAATATTTTTTTTGTCCTCATTTTCGTAGTCTTTGTTGCGGATGTTCATTATTTTGGCAGAATGTTTAAAATGGTCCTCATTTTGGCAGAATGTTTAAAATGATCCTCATTTTTACCGAATGTTTAAAATGGTCCTCATTTTCACAATTCGTGTTTTATTTGGTCCTTTTCTGTAACACCGTTTAAATCATTAACGGAGCATTGTACATGTGACACGGTTTGTATTAGGGTGTGTTACGTGTACTGTACATATGGCTAATTAACGTTAATTTTTCAATTTAGAGAAAATTTTGCAATTAGGGAAATTTCTTCATCTTCGTCTTTCTTGAGCTCGAATTTGCAGAGAAAACAGCTAATACTTGTCATTTCATCATTGGATTGCAGTTGCGCTCTTCATTTCAATTTTCCAGTTAATCATCATCAATGAGGTAAGTGAGTTTAGGGTTTTCTGGGTTGTGTTTGCTCGTGGGTTAGGGTTTTTGTAATTCTATTTTGGGGTTTGTTTGTCTTTCGATTGTTGTGATGTTCTGCATGGTTTCTAAATTACTTCCATGATGGTTGTTTTTTAAAAGGAAAATACGGAGGTGAGTTGTTGAGTGTTGTGGGTAGAGATGGTAATGATCAGTTACTGCCCTTAGTGTATGCTGTTGTAAAAGTTGAAAACAAAGAAACTTGGACATGGTTCTTGGAATTGCTTAATGGTGATCTTGAGACATTGATGTGTGTGGGACAATGACCTTTATGTCTGACCAACAAAAGGTATGTTTAATATATGTTCAATTTATTAATTTTTGTTTAATGTTGTAAGTACTAATAATCTTATCATTGCACAGGAATTAGTGCTTGCCATTTAGGACCTATTACCCACTGCTGAGCACAGGTTTTGCATTAGGCATATGTATGCAAATTTTGGAAAAAGATTCTCTGGCCAAAAATTAAAGATACTCATGTGAAAGGCTGCTAGGAGCACAGTGAATGTGGATGTTCAACATTGCAGCTGTAGGAAATGGCTTCTGACTACTATCCCTTGCTGCCATGCTATTGCAACAATGAATTTCATCAATGTCAATGTTGAGGACTTCATACCAATCATTGATGTAGTGCATTTTGATGAGGATGAATTAATGTTATGAATGTAACATCTTTCAAACTTAGATCAATATCACTTACTTCAATGCTCAGATTAAGATGTCATTTTGAACATGTTGGGACTAATATCAACATAATCAAACTAATTCATTTTTTCATTTAACAATAGTACAAAACAAATTGGACTTTAAAAGATTACACACAATAACAGTACGAATAATACAATAACAACACAAGGTGAACCCTATTACTAATTACAGTCTCTTCTCAGCAACCTTCAGTGACTTCTTCAAATCATTAATGTGCCTCACTTGTGTCATGATGATGACATCCTTTTTATCAACACCACCATTTGAAAAAGTTGCAGCCCACATTATTGGAACCACCACTCTGTAAATCAATAAACCAATAATTAAAACCAATTTATTATTAACACAAAAATAAAAACAGATTGTACCCAAAATTTTCTACCAATGTTCTTTGAAGTTTTTGCTATCCTCAAAGTTGTCATTTCTCCGCAGCTACAAATCGGGGTTAATCCATTTCTCGTTGAACCACCAACAGTGCACGAAGTAATACAACACGGTTGCCTCCAACGATTACAACCAGAGGTAAAGGAAAAAGATTGGGACCGTAACATACCTATATAATGGGATTGCAGGAAGAAGAAGATTACAGCAACACCAATCCAATTGGGAATGGAGGAACAAGATTGCCAAAACTCACCAACTGCCCAAACATTCCTTACCAAAACCCTAGCTCACTTATTTATCCCCAAATATATCTAATTACCACACCTGTACAATACACGTAACACACCCTAATACAAATTGTGCCACTCCGTTAATGATTTAAACGGCGTTACAGAAAATGACCAAATAAAACACGAATTGTGAAAATGATGACCATTTTAAACATTCGGTAAAAATGAGAACCATTTTAAACATTATATCAAAATGAGGACCATCTGCAACAAAAACTACGAAAATAAGGACCAAAAAGGTATTTAAGCCTTTTTTTTCTTGATAAAATATTTAATTAACTTTAACTAAGATCATAATGTATGGAAATTTCGTCATTAGCAACTGTGCATACTTTATACTCACCACTTATGGAATGATTCATGCATGGTACATTATGTACATAAAAAATTTAGTCAGTATGACAACATTCATTATTGGGTTATTTGGATGGTGGACCTTTTTTAAATTATGCTAATACTAATATTGTTTGTAAGTGGGGAGTACAAAGGTAGTAAGTGAGGAGTTGTGATGACTATTTTGGTCTTCATTACCCAGTTTTTATATAAAAATCAAACTTCATTGTGAACATAATATCCTCACACCAACCTTAACATAGTACAAATTCATTTCCATGACCATGACATTAAATACTGGGTAATGTGGCCACGGAGATTTTTTTGGAACTTTCGAGTCACATTATGTTCGAAAGTGAGGAGTGGAGAACAATTAAGTGAGAAGTTATGTTGAATATTTTGGTCATCAATACCAGTTTTTGTTTCATATTTTGAGTTATTGCAACTGATAATAAAAAAATATACAATAACTCCTCACTTATTCCAACATTACTCCCCACATACAGAACCCACAATGAATGATCGTTGACGAAGGAAGGATTCCAACAACAACACTCAAAAAACTTGATTCTCCCAACCTTGCAATCACTCTTACTGCATTATTTGCTTACAATGACTCCTACTACCCAAAAATGTAACCTTTTTGCTTAAATAAACCCAATGTTTCTACTTTTCTGGTGGATCTCACACAGACCAAACATTTCGATGTTTGGGTTGCAGGTTCTTTGTACCAAAGAAATAAACAAATCATGATTAGGTTACCAATCCAGAAATGATGAAGGTGTGAGATAAAATTAAAGGAAACTCACAAACGACTGTGAGCGTGGATGATGGCAACGGAAACCCTTGTTCTCGACGATGTATTTTCGTCACTTGTGTCTTCTCTCAACAAAACAGATTGCCTTTGTCTTCTCTCTGCAAAACACAATGTTTTTTTCTTTTGCCTCCAAAAAGTATCAGCATGTGCAAGAGTTAAAATCTTTTAATGAAAATTAATTTAAAAAACTTAACTGTTGTGTCACCTCATCTATGTCAAAATTGAGTCCAAAAATTTTGTTCAAATATCATTTTTGTTAATTTTTATGTTGACCATTAAAAGCACACTATTTTAATATTTTAAAAATACTTTTAATATATTTAAAACCGTAAAATTAGTGACACTATATTTTGAAGCCATAAAAAAAATATCACATAAAAATCAGTAAAAAAAGTCCAAATTCACCCAAATAAAATCCTCTTCCAAACTAAATCCCTAGGACCCTTCAACAACATAATATATATTGGGGGCTTCTTCCTACACCTCCAAAGAGTTCTACTACACTCCCAAAAATTTCAAAATTCCAATAGTACCCCTCTGAACCTTTCACTATTCAACGGTAAAAAATTAAAAAAAAGATTCTCTGCTCTTCTATGAAGTCACAGGTTGTCATAAATGTCGCACACCTAACACCTTGTAACCTCCCTCCTCCACTTTTTCTTCATTAAAAGAGACGTTTAATCTCACACCCCCAATTTGAAAGCTTATCCTACTAAGGGAGACCCTTTGCATCCAAACCCACACCGGTCGCTGCATTATTCTCTGTTTTTCCAAGAGTGGTAAGCATTATTCTTCTATTTATGGTTATTGTTTGAATGTACTTGGAAATGTGAATGAATATGGTTATTGTTTCAACATGGAAAAAATATATCATGTGTAACATCGTTTATAGCATCGTTCAAGAGGTAGAAGTGAAAAACGGATTTGGGTAGACCGGGTTTCGAAACCCGGTAAACAGATTTAGATTGTGCACCGATATTTGAAATTTGGTTAAGTGATTAAACAAAATTCAAATTCCGTTTTCTTTGTGTACCGGCATTCGAAGCCCCTCGGTTAGGAAATTTAAAATCAGCTTCTTCTTTTTAAGCGGCATTGGTAGTCCACTAATGATTTAAATTTTTGTATTTTTTTATTCATTTGTTTATAAGATTTAATTTCTATAATTTTATAATTTATGTATTAATTATTTAATTTTAGATTATTTATATTTTATATAAGTACATTAAATAAAATTTTATTATTTTAAATTTTGTAGTTATTTTTACTTTTTTAATTTTTAATTAATAATGATAAATTTTTATTTAAAATATTTTACTTTATAATATCTAGATAATTATATTTAATTATTTTTGAATAATTTTGACTTATTTATTATTTGTTAGCTTTTAATGTTTTTATTTATTTATATAATTTTATTTATAAGATTTAACTTCAAATTTTTTATATTATATATTAATTATTTAATTTGGATTCTATATTAAATAAAACTATATACCGACAAATCCGGTATGTTAACTATTTTTTTATTTAAAATTATATTTGTATACCGGCATTCTATTTCCGCTAGTTTAATTTTTTTATTTATTTTACATATAAACTTTAAACTTTAATTTCAGAGTAGTATTAAGTTACTGTTTAATTATTTTTAGAATATTTTTTTTTTAATTTTAAACTTGAGTTTTTATGAATTTATTCTTATTATTTTTGTTTTAATTTTTAATTTTTTTATTCATTTTGTTGCTTTATTTTTAATTTCATTTTTAATATATTTTTTTAGTTATATATTTTATAATTATTTTTAATTTTTAATTTTTAATTAATAATGATGAAATTTTATTTAAAATATTTGTCTTTATAATATCTAGATTAATTATATTTAATTATTTTAAAGTTATTTTTACTTACTTATTAGTTGTTATCTTTTAATGTTTTTATTTATTTATTTGATTTTATTTATAAGATTTAATTTAATTTTTTTATTTTTTTATATTATTTAATTAATTTTAGATTGTTTATATTATATATAATTATATTAAATAAAATTATATACAGGCAATCGAAGTTCGGTTGTTAAACTCAATTTTTGTTTAAAATTATCGACATTCCAATTCTGCTAGTTTACTTTTTTTATTTATTTTACATATAAAATTTAATTTCAATTTGATTAATATTATTTAGTTATTGTTTAATTGTTTTTAGAATATATTTTATTAACATTTATTATTTTTTGAATTTTAAAATTCAGCTTTTATATATATACTTTTTTTTAATTTGTTAAGTTTTTATTATTCATTTTATTACTTTATTTTTAATTTTATTTTTCATATATTTTTTAGTTATATATTTTATAGTTATTTTTACTTTGTTAATTTTTAATTAATAATGATAAATTTTTATTTAAAATATTTGCCTTTATAATATCTAGATTAATTATATTTAATTATTTTAATTAAATATAATTATTTTAAAAAAATAACAAATAAAAAAATTATTAAAAACTATTTAACATTAAATTAATAAGAAATTAAATTTTCAACGAATTAATAAAATTAAAAATAAAAATATAAAACAAATACGTTAAATAAATAAAATATTATACCTAAAGCTAACACAACACAACTAACAAAATATTAAAAATAATTATAAAAAGCATTTCAAAAAATAAAAAAAAAATCAATAAAGCAAAATAAAAACCGCATTTCGATTTCCATTTAATTTGTGAAACGGATTTTTAAATTCGTTTTTGGGCAACCGAATGTCGAAAGTCAGTGTACGTGTACAAATTCGTTTTCTGAAAAATTGGATGTCAAAATCCGTTTAATTTTTGAACCGGATTTCTAAATTCGTTTTTGGACAGAACCGGATGTCAAAACACCTAACGCAGTAACTATTTTAATTATTTTTACCTACTTAAGACAAAAATGAGCCAGAAAGATAAAATGGACTGCGCAATTAATATTTGGGGGTACAGTAAAAGTCTTTGGAGGTGTAAGGAGAAACCCCTATATTTCCGATACCAATAGGTAAGTGTTGTGGGCAATAGATATGCTATTACTTTTGGCACGGCTAAAATTACTAATTGCACCCATACAATACTAGAAAAAGTCTTTAGCATCTTTCATCGTAGGACCACACACACCACACCGTCACTCTTCTATTTCCACGACAGTCACCACCACACCAGTGCAGAGAAAAAGAAGAAAAGAGAAAATGCAGAAAAAAAAAAACTTGTTTTGAAAAAGTTTTCTTCGAAACATATTTAATGTATTTCGAAAAGGTCTTTCTGAAATACATTTCATGTGTGAGAATTTCGAAAAAGTCATTTCGGAAAGTTGTTGAGTTTTGGAAAGTTTTTTTTTTTTTTAAATCATTATGAAAAATTTATCCTAGAACACATTTCATATGTTTTTGGAAATTTTGTTCCGAAAATTCTATTACAGAATTTTTGTTTCAGAAATATTATTTTGAAAATTCTGAAAATCTTGTTCATAAAATATTCAAAATAGGGAATCCGAAAGTCACTTTTTCAAGAAGAAAAATGGTCATTTCGAAAATTTGAGGGGGTGCATGAATAAATTTATGGGGATGCAGGAAATAAAAGTCCAATTAGAAATAGATGAATTAGAAATTTACACAAATTTTTGACACTAAAGCCACTACCACACCTGTGAAAGATTGGAACCTAAAGGTAAGGTTCGGCTTAAACCTGCAACCAGACTTGAATTTGACAACCTAAACGTGGAAAGATTATTTTAGAAAATTTATTTTGTAAAAATCATTCTAGAAAACATTTCACATGTTTCAAAAATTTTATTTTGGAAAAGCTAGTTCTAGAATGCATTTCATATGTTCCAGAAATCTTATTCTAAAAATTTTGTTCTGAAAATCTTATTCCAAAAAGTTCTTCGTTAAAGATTTTCAAAAATGATAATCAAGAAAGCATCGCGGTCGTTAAAAAATAATGGTAGCCAAGTTAGAAGTTATAGAGGTGCAGGAAATAAAAAGGCCTTACATATGTTATCACATTAGATTGGGTCCATAAAAATTTGCAACGTTCATTAGGGTCTTTCTTCCTGCACCTCCAAAATTTCTTTAAATTTTCAAAAAATCCTTCGACCATTCAAGGAAACCCACATACACCATACCTCTAAAATTATGTCAATTTTCGGAAATCAAAATATATGACTTTCGGAAGTCAAAATATATCACTAGAAGTCGACTTTCAGAAGTCCAAATATATCATTAGAAGTCAAAATATATCATCAGAAGTCAACTTTCGAAAGTCAAAATGTATCATCGGAAGTCGACTTCCAGAAGTCAAAATGTATCACTAGAAATTGACTTCCAGAAGTCAAAAATTATCACCGAAAATCGACTTCTGAAAGTCAAAGGAAACCCACATACACCATACCTCCAAAATTATGTCAACTTCCGGAAGTCAAAATATATGACTTCCGGAAGTCAAAATATATCACTAGAAGTCGACTTTCATAAGTCCAAATATATCATTAGAAGTCAAGATATATCATCGGAAGTCGACTTTCGAAAGTCAAAATGTATCATTGGAAGTCGACTTCCAGAAGTCAAAATGTATCACTAGAAGTTGACTTCCGGAAGTCAAAAATTATCACCGAAAGTCGACTTCTGAAAGTCAAAAAACATTACCGGAAGTCGACTTCCGAAAGTCAAAAAATTAATTTTATTTTAAATATTTTTAGTTCTTTTTAAAATTTATGTTTTCTAACTTTTAATTATTTTTTTAGTTTATTATTTATTATTTAATTTATTTTTTATGTTTTCATCTTTCCTAATATATATTTTTTAAAAAATATTAATATTTATATATATAATTTTATTTCTATTTAATATACTGAAAAATAAATATAAAAATAAAAATAAGTAAAATTAAAAATAATATTAAACTTTAAATAAAAAAAACAAAAAATAAAACTTTTTATTCTGCTTCATTTAATTTTATTTAATATTTAAATTGATTTTAAAATAATAAAACTTTAAATTAAAAGAATATATATATATATATATATATACATATTTTCTTTTTCGTTTTTTTTTAAATTTAAAATTTCATATTTACATATATATATATATATATATATGTTATTTTTAATTTTTTTTTGTTTTTAATAAATTTTTAATAAATTATATAAAAAAATTTAAATTTAAAAATATAAAATATATATAATTGAAAATTTTTTAAAAACATGATTAAAATTAAATTTTAAATAAAATTTAAAAATTCAAATAAAATTTAAAATATTATACACATTAAATAAATAAATAAAATAATTACAATAATATCAATAAAATAAATAAAATTAAAAAAAAATTAGAAAACTAATTAAAATTAAAATAGTAAAACTTTAACTAAAAACAATATATATATATATATATATATATATATATTATTTTTTTTTCATTTTTTTAAATTTAAAGTTTTATTATTTTAATTTAAATGATTTTTAATTTTTTTTTAGATTTTTTTTTTACTTATTTTGTATTTTCTAAAGTAATTTTTATTTTAAATTTATATATTTTATAATTTTTAATATTTGTTTTAAAAAATAAAATAAAATAAAATAAAAGTTAGAAAACATAAATTTTAAAAAGAATTAAAAATATTTAAAATAAAATTAATTTTTTAACATTCGGAAGTTTCGGTAATGTTTTCTGACTTTCGAAAGTCAACTTCCGGTAACGAATATTGACTTCTAGAAGTCGACTTCCGATGATATATTTTGACTTCCGGAAGTCAATTTCCGGAAGTCGACTTTCGGTGCTATATTTTGACTTTCGAAAGTTGACTTCCGGTGATATAATTTGACTTTCGGAAGTTGACTTTCAATGATATATTTTGACTTTCGAAAGTTGATATCCAATGATATATTTTGACTTCTGAAAGTCGACTTCTGGAAGTCATATATTTTGACTTCCGAAAATTGACATCCGGAAGTAATTTTAGGGGTGTGATGTCCGTGGGTTTCTTTAAATGGTCAAAGGAATTTTTGAAAATTTAAAAAAATTTTGGAGGGTGCAAAAGAAATGTTTGGAGGTGTAGGAAGAAAAACCCTTATATATATTCTGTTTTTAAGTTAAAGTTTTACTATTTTAATTTAAATTATTTTTCTATTTTATTTATTTTATTGATATTATTATACTTATTTTATTTATATATTTAATGTGTATAGTATTTTATATTTTATTTAAATTTTTTAATTTTATTTAAAATTTAATTATTTAATTGTAATCATATTTTTAAATTTTTTTCAATTATATATTTTTTTATATTTTTAAATTAAATCTATTTTAATATAATTTATTAAAAATTTAATAAAAATAAAAAAGAATTAAACAAAAATAATAATTAAAATTATATATATATATATATATATATATATATTTCTTTTTTCTTTTTTTTTAATTTAAAGTTTTGTTATTTTAAAATCAATTTAAATATTAAATAAAATTAAATGTAGCAGAATAATTTTTTTTGTTTTTATATTTAAAGTTTAATATTATTTTATTTTACTTATTTTTATATTTATATTTATTTTTTAGTCTATTAAATAAAAATAAAATTATATATATATATATATTAATATTTTTTTATTTTTAAAATATATATTAAGAAATATGAAAACATAAAAAATAAATAAAACAATAAATAGTAAACTAAAAAACAATTAAAAGTTAGAAATCGACATCCGGTGATATATTTTGACTTCCGAAAAAGTCGACTTCCGGTGATATATTTTGACTTCCAGAAATCGACTTCTGGTGATATATTTTGACTTCCGAAAGTCATATATTTTGACTTTCGGAAATCGACATCCGGAAACCCTAAATGGTCAAAGGATTTTCTGGAAATTGAAAGAAATTTTGGAAGTGTAGAAGAAATTTTGAAGGTGCAGGGAGAAAGACCCAATCTTAAATCTATTACAATCTAACTCGACTAGACCAAATTATTAAAATTACATTTTTCATTTTTATTTTATTAAAATTATAAAGAATTACAAAAGTTTTAATTGACTTAAAATATTTTCTTTTAAATTGTTTTAAATTTAAAAGGTTTACAAATTTATCTGTACAAGAATTAGATTTTGCCTTAAATTGCATAAACCCATCCCATTTCCATTCATATTGAAATCTCAAATCTGCTACTTGATAACTACAATAATGAAATTAGATTAATGTAGATTTTTGTTTGCAAAATGATGATTTAATGTGGTTTAAAATTTGTGGCACAAACCGATCCAATAATAATCTCTATAGAAGCACAATAATTCTATAAAATATTGATAGTTGCAGAATTCCTTTAATGGATAAATCTTAAAAATATTTTATCTTATCATATTCCTCAAGAATTTTAAACTTGGAAACAACCATTCTAATCAACATGGCATCAAACAATTTCAATTTCAATTTTATATTATGGGGAATGTAAAAGAAATATAAAACAAACTTAATTAGTATTTTTATCTCTTCCATAGTTTCATATTGTTTAAGAGTTCAGATCAAAGACGGTTTAAATAATCCTTCAACCTTCTGAGGCACCAATGTTCTGATCCCAATTTCGTCGAGTGACATCATTAGGGTCAATCACCTCTTACCTGAGATATTGTCCCCTCTGTGCTCCATTTGGCGTCCTTTATGAGAATGACAACTCCCCTTGCCTTCAATTAGGCCATATATTCGGGTACACCCAGTAGTTCCATATCGCTTAAGAGTCGAGGTCGAGCGCAGTTTAAATACTTTTCTCTCTTTTCACCCTTGAGGCATTTTTTAAGGACAAAACCATAACGGAGCATAGGCTCCAAAGAGGACAATACTTCATATGAGAGTGATTAACCATAACGATGTCACTCGACAAACTATGGACAGGAACATTGGCGCCCACCGTGGGACCGATAACGAGGTTCTAAGATGAACCATCGATCTCTTAATCCTTCCTTTGGGGATGGATAGTAATTCCTTCAAACCTCGACTAAAATCCTCCGAGATGCCTTTTAAGGACAAAACCATGATGGAGCATGTACTCTAAAATGAATAATACCTCGAATGAGGGGTGACTAGTCTTAATGGTGTCACTCAACGAACTTGGGATCAAAGCAATTAGTAACAATCTAATGTGACTAGGTGATCCAATCCTCGTTGACAAATATCCTAGACTCTACAACAACTCATTCAATAAGGATGACACACTCCTTCACAGAGGTGCTTGGAATGATAACATATGAAAATAGAGATTGGCATGGAAAACAAAATTGTTTGAATGGGAGAGAAGCACATTTTTGTATTGAACAAGAACTTCCAAATACTAGAGTACATAGGCATAGAGAGGACAAATGGTTGTGACGGGAGGTTAATTGTACATGTAAAATTATAAAGTTTCAGTATAGGTAATATACAACGGGACCATAGGGGAAGAAGCTAAGACATGTGACATGCTATGGAAACTAAATGTACTTTTGTCAACACAACACTTCACTTGAAAAGTGATGCATAACTTGATAACCACAAAGGATAATTTGTATCATAGAGGGGAAAATGTAGGAAGTAGGGTATGTATTATGTGTGAAATAAGTAAAGGAACAATGGGCCATATATTCTTCAAGCATAGAGTGACAAGGGAAGTTTGGGTACGTATGTGTAATAAATGGGTTTGAATTAGCAGAGTGCAACATTGTTTACCCATACAACATTTCCCTCCAGTTTGTATAACAACAACCGAAAAACAAAAGAAAACATGATTTCAAGATGTATTTGGGCAACCATGGTTTGAAATATACGGGAGCGAAAAATTAACATCATTTTTAGGTTAGATAATGTAAATACAAATGAGATTTTCTATTCAGCTCAAGTAAACGTGTGAACTTGAATAACAAACAAAATTACGAAAGCAAAAGTTTTCATATTCAAAATGGTGCTTAAGTCCAATCTAGTGCATATAATTCATATGTTCAAGGCGAAGAAGGATCTAAAACAGAGAATACGAATGCCTTTTAACTAAACATGGAATTGAATTTTTCAGATGAGTTAGATTGTGAAGAGAGTACACATGGAGGATAGGTGGTGCTAAATGTGTTTTTTGCACATAAATTGCAAGAGGACAACAACAAATATAAATAGTACATATAGATGCCGGAGAGAAACACAAGGAAAATATGGGATTAGAGTAGTCGAGAAAAGAACAACTAGTATAATACTTTAGAAAAAAGATTGTTAGTGACTAATATATACAAGAACAAATGTATTATAGACAAAGTATGAAAATAAGAAACCTTACATAACATAAAATGCAAATGCAAAGGTAGACAAATGTAACGTCCCATTTAATTATTAAATGAAATTAAAGGAAACGTCACGCGATAAAGTATAGCAGCGTAGTCTTGGGGTCCTTAACGCAACCCCTACAACCTGGCACACCACGATGCCGACATAAAACAGATACCAACTAACAAAGAGTGTAGAGTAAGAAATCATAAGATGATACAGGGGCCGTAGCCCTAAAGAAATCATGAATAAAATGACTCCAACCCATATGGCTAAGCTGCTGAATCGCCATTCCCTTGCTGACCACGAGAATCTCACCCATCTGCTCCCATCAACCAAGTCGATGATCATCGCAAGAAAGAAGAACCACATACAAGGCAACCATACAACAAGCAGGGTAAGCTAGAGCCAACACATTTTCATCATACAGTCAAATACATTATCATCATCCCATATCCATATAGCAACAAAGCATGTCATGACTCTTCATTCAATACACTACGACTCGACTCGACTCATCCGGATACGTATAACTTAGTCGGATTCAGCGAATGCTTGCACTTGTGGTGGATACCTCTGCTCGAACCTGAGCTGCTCATCCCCGAGCTATGTGTTACAAATGTCACGATGAATCAATTCTCCCTCACCACAAGGTTAGCCCTTAATGAATTTCAGGCCTCCTGCTACTCTCATCACAGGAGTCAGTCTGCTCTAAGTGAGACTAACTGGCCCCTTAGAGTGTCAGGATACAGTCCTTACCTTGAATCCTTACTTAGTTATACAGATGGGGCACCACCATGGACACCCACTAACAGGGGCCATGGGATTACGTCCCGACCACTGAAGCGTAGCCCCGAAGGTCTCACCTAGAGACCCCAAGGAATTACACGCTGACACGGACCAACATTTATAAAACAGCAGCAAGAGAACAACAAAGATCATGTTTGCAATTCCATACCCTTCCCTGAGATTTGTTCCTCGTACACCTCACATTTTGGATCCATGCATCTGATCATCACCACCCCATGAATCTAGGGCCTCATCTCGTATCATTAACGTGCTCCTTTAGTTCCAAACCTCTCATACATTTCACATGCCAATAACATACCCAACCCGTCATACACAATTGGCGATTTGTGCCAAGCACGCATAATACTCCATTTTATACATGTTCCTCATCATACAATTCACACCCAAACCAATATCAATCATCCAAGGATAAACAAACACCCAAACAACGCACTGCCTCGCCCAATCCCCCGCTCAGGCTAAGACGTCTCGCTCAGGCGAGACGTGCTCGCTCAGGCGAGCCCCCCCTTCGCCTAGGCGAGGGTTCGATGGAGCACTCAGGGAACATCACGGGATCTCACTTAGGCGAGACCCCTCTCGCTTGGGCGAGGTGTTCCCTCGCTCAAAAGTTCGAGCAGGTCGCCTGGGCGACCTTTCGTGCAATAGCCCTAGGCGAGCTCCCTGTTTCATCTCGCCTAGGCGAGATTGACTCGCTTAGGCGAGATTAACAGGTCTCGCCACTGTTCTTCACTGCAACAACCATGTATATCGAACCAACCAAGCATACAAAGCATTTAATCACACCAACACGAAGGATTTATTCATGCAATCAGTAACTCACTCAAGAACAGCCAAGACAACACCAAAAGACTGAAACCCTAACTTCCCGTACCTGGAAAATGGGTTCGTACAGGGCGTTCGACGCGTGACTAAGGAGCACAACAGCTCTAGAACGCACAAGGAGCTGAAAATAGAAGGTACACGAAACCAGGGCAGATTAGTACCAAGCCCTAACTGCGGAAAATACAAGGGGAAAGCAAAAAGAGAACTCTGATGATCTAGAGGGGTTACTTACGTGGAGTAGAAACTGATTCGGAGCTAGCTCGAGAGACTTGGGGAGGAACCCTAGCAGAGTTCTAGTGCGGAAGGAGAAGGTGACGGCTGCGGAGTTTCTGCAATAGTGAGAGTGGGTGTGGAATTAGGACAGACCTAGGGACTTATACGTTGGGCCGGCCTTAGGCCCACTTACAAGGGCAGCCCACCAACTTTAGGGCAGAAAAATAAAATGGGGCCTTACAACAAATGGGACAAGATATATTCTTTTATATGTTAAAAGAATGTAAGCAAGAGAGCAATAAACATATTTTTTTCTATTATGTGTTAAACATGTTATATGATTTTTTTTTATGTGTGTAATTCAAAATATTTTTAAATTTGTAAAAGGTTAAATGACTCAAATACTTTCTTTATTCAATCATTATTTATTGTTGAAAAAAAAATGCTTTGTTTTGATAATAAAAAGTATATAAGATAAGAAACATCCTTTTACAAATCCTAAAAAAATATTTAAGACATAGAAAACAAAAAACTCAACAAAAATAAAATATATATAATAAAAACACTAAAAATCTCAGGTTTCTCATGGTAGAAGACATTCACTAAATATCCCCACAAAGTTACTAAGTTTGTATTTCACCTCTAATACATACTTCTCCAATATTATTGACTTAATTTAAGTGAAGTGGTGTTTTTGTTTTTTAATCTCAACACTATATTCAAGATGGGAGTAAAAAAAACATATACGGGTACTACAAGAAGAACCGATATTATTGACGGTTAAAATCCGTTGGTAATGGTCAAAATCCGTCGCTAAATCAACATTACTGACGGATTATCAATGGTTAAAAATTTGTCAGTAAAATGCTTGTCGGTAAAATTTTACCGACATAAATCATGTTCTGTCGGTAATTACCGACGAAAAAATCCGTCGGTAAATCTGTTGATAATTATTGACGAAAAAAATCCGTTGGTAATTATCGACCAAAAAATTCGTCGGTAAATTTGTTGCACTATTCATCTTCTTCCTCCTCCCTCTTTCAATTTTTTTTTTCGTGGTCGTTGTCGCCGTTGTCGTCTTTTGACACCGTCGTCGCCGCTGCCATCGCCACTGCCGCTGCCGCCGCCGTCATCTTCCTCTTTCTTCTACTTCTTCTCCTTCTTCTCCTTCTTCTCTTCTTCTTCTTCTTCTTCTCCTTCTTTTTCTTCTTTTCTTCTTCTTTGCGTCTTCTTATATGGTGAGATTTGGACGGAAAAATTCGTTTATAAAAAAAAAATTAAATTATCGACGGATTTTACTGACGAATTTTGAGTTATGTAAATATCGAGAGATTTATCGACGAAAAAATTCGTCGGTAATTCAAAGTTGGGCGGAAAATTTTTCGCTTCTTTTACCGACAGAAAAATCCATTGATAAATATGTCAGTAAAGAAAATTTGAATTACCGACAAATTTTACCGACGAATTTTTTTGTCAATAAATAAAATTTGTGTTACCGAAGTATTTTTCTGTCGATAATTAAAATTTGAGAATTTGACGAAAATATCCATCGATAATTCAAATTTACCGACAAAAATATATCAGTTAGTAAAATTTCGTCGGTAATTTTAATTTTTTTTTGTAGTTTATATTGCAATTTGGTTTAATTTTAAACTAAAGAAAAAACACTCAAATTATAATAAAAAAATGTGTGATATATTAGATTTGGTTGAAACTAATTACGCAAATGTAAGGATATATAACAGTTTAATGCAAAAAACTTGTACCTTGTTTTATGGCTTCAAAGCTTTCGTTACATGCACTATCTTGGAGATGCAAGCTGTCCTAACACATTTCAGATGCACGTAAACATCACATGCAAAAACACTGCATTAAAAAACTTCGATGTTTAATTACATTATTTTTAACTTACTCACTTTTATGAGGAGGCCTTATTTCTTTTAAACGTATGGAATGACAAATAAAGTCTTAAAAAATCACCCTGTCTTCCCAACAAACATTCCACAAAACACACACACGACGACGTTTAAACCAAAACCCATTTTTTTCGCCACCTTTCTTTCTCCACCCTCCATTATTTCTTTCTTTCGTTCTTTTTCAATTATCTCACAATTCTAATTCGCATTCGCATTCTCATTCTAATCATTTTTCACTCCACCGCCACCACTGAACACCGATGGCGCCTCGTCTCTGGTCCTGCTTCCGCCACAAGCACGCCGCCGGATGCCGTAACGTCGACGGTGGCTTCGAGGAGGAGGAGGAGGAGGCGTTGGCGGCTGTTGAGGATGGACCAATGCTGGTGGAGATGTTCACGTCGCAGGGATGCGCGACGTCGCCGGCGGCGGACCTGGTGCTGTCGCGGTTGGGGAGGGGCGACTTCCAGCTGCCGGTGCCGGTGGTGCTGCTCGCCTTCCACGTGGACTACTGGGACTACGTGGGCTGGAAGGACCCCTTTGGGTCGAGCCAATGGACCGTTAGGCAGAAGGCCTATGTTGAGGTCCTTGGGCTTGACACTTTGTACACCCCACAAATTGTGGTCCAGGGTCAGGCCCAACTCACTGGAAATGACGATACCGCCCTCGTCTCTGCCATCACCTCTGCGCCTAGGTTCCCTGCTCCTACCTTTCAGGTTATTTACCATCTCCATGCATTGCTTCTATGCTTTTCTCTATTTATTTAATTATTTATTTTTCCTTTAACTTATAATTTACAAACATCATGAATATTCAGGTTATAAGCAACTAGTTTTGCGTCAGTAATTGCGTATGTTTAGCTAATTTCAAGAAAGAAAATTAAATTATAGTGAAAATGTGGAATTTATAAACATTGAAAATATTTATGTGGATAAAGCATGGTTTTGATATGGGTGTAATGCTCACCAAATTTTTAGAAGCATACTTGTATTTATGGTCTAAAAATAAATTTACCTTAGCATTTGAATAAAAATAATCTTAAACCCACTTAAAACATTATCGTAATCTTACCCAAAAAATGTAATTGTAAAATTCCAATAAATTTTTTAATGTTAATTCTTCCAAACTTAGTTATATTTGAATTTAATTCATACCAGAGTCTAATCCAAAAATACCCTTTTTAACACAACAACATTAATAATGATGATAATAATAATAGTGCTCCAGAGACTGTGGGAGGAGAATTTGTTTTACTAGGTTGTGAATGCTTTACTCCATTATCTACTATTTGTTTGGATGATTGCTTTGTCAAAGAAGAAAGCAAACTACTATTCTACCAGAAAGCCCGTTTTGAAAAGTATTGTTGGAACCCTTCTGAATTATCATCTTTTACTCACAAAGAAGGATATGATATCATTTTTGCAAAGTGACTCTCTTTCCAGCTCATTCTTTTCTATGGATTGAAATATCACTAATATATTTTAGTATATATTTTTTACAACATTTTGTCATTGATTAAAATTACCAACTTTTTAATGGGATTCACTTTTTATTTGATGATTGTCTACTTAATATTATACTTGGTAATAGATTTAATTAATAAAAAGTGTGCTATAGAATTTATTGGTATAATTTATTTTAGCTGGAGAATGTGACTAACCAAATATAAAACGAGACAGATAGATATGTTATGGGCGTGAGTAGTGAATTTTTGGCAAGAAAATGTGACTCAAAAACTTTAAAGAAAAATAGGGGAAAAGAAAAGGAGGAACATAATTGATAAATCCTTTATTAGCTACTTTTGCGGCGCTTACCTTTCGGCTTTTGATATGCTTTTCTTGTTTATTCACGTTGTTTTGGCTAAGCTCGTGAATTTAGGTGCCAAAAGATTGATTACATCATGTATACGACTTTAGCATCAGGTAAACCTGAATGAAAGTAGTGGTAAATTCAAAACAGATGTTGACATGCAGGATTTTCAATCCTATTTCATCACCTCACACAACAAGTAGGAGACCCCTGCCCCCACCTAATAAATAAATGACAAAAAGAGGTTTCATCGGTTTAGGAAGTTGCTCTGTTCTTTTCATCATCAAAACAAGTTGAATCAAAGTCATCCATTTTTTGAAACCAGACACGTTACTGATTAGTTTGAAAGATTTTCTTCAAGTTCTGTAAAAGAAAGTTTAACTTTTTCTTACATGAAATCACTTGCTGACGAGGTAATTAAATGGGTTCCAACTTCCAAGGGAATGAATGATGTAACAATTTACAAAGTGAAAAAAAAAAAAAACTTTTTACTGTGTTTTTAACAGTTGAATGAAACATTGTTTGTTTGCTAGCAGGCAACTTTCAGTAGGCCTACATCAGCTTTTTTGGAAGTGAGTCTAAATGGAGCATTGATGACGAATGTGGACAATTATGGAGCAGATGTGATGGTAGCATTATACGAAACTGGTTTGGTTACGGACTGTCCTAGAGGGGAAAACAAAGGGCGTGTTCTATCCAATGACTATGTTGTTAGAAAACTTGAAAAGCTCTGCACTGTTACAGACCACCCTGCTAGGAAGAAAGTATCAGGAATGGTTTGTTTTTCCTTGTGGAATACATTCAACAGCACCAGGTGTGGCCTCGCAGTCTTTGTTCAAAGCAAATCACACCAAATTTTTGGTTCACAGAGTATTCATCTGCCTGATGATATATGAAACTCGGTAATACTAGTTATGTAATTTTCTGTTTACTGTCTTGTTCCAGTTCCTTTGTTAGGCTTATATATTTTGTACATGATGTGTTCTATTTTAGGATAACATTTGTAAAAAAGATTGAAATTAATTGTGTCTGAAATATAGCATACAGTTTGTTCCACATGCTACAACACAACTTCTGCAATAAAAGTTCCCAAAGACGTTTTCAAATCCACAAAGATGCCATCGACTGCATGTATTTACATGTTGTAGTGGCTACAGGGTTGTTGTTTTCTGTAATACATACCCTTGCAGGTTGCTAACATACTCTTAATACGTAGCATGAGTTTAGAAAAATTAAACTACGGTTGAACAAACTCTCTGATCATGACATGATGCACAAAAAATAAGATTTTTTTTATTATGAATGATTTGTTATTTCAAGATTATTTCACAGCAGATGGCAGTGAGGAATTGCATTTATTATACAAACAAGCAAACTCTACTATGTACAAATCGGACTGTTCCTCCAAAGAACAAGAATTTTGACAGTTATACAATGAATTTTCCACCAGATTGCGTTCTCAAACTACCAATAGGATGCCAACTAATTCCCCCCAACAGAGTTCTTTTGAAGCGCATCCAAGGTTGATTGATGGCAACAGTAGCATACCAATGATATCTTGATTGTGTTTCCCTGAAGAAAACAATTAGCTGGATGAACAAATTGCGTTTACACTGAATCTACTGCTTGAACTTGTTGCCGGGCCAGATACTTCTCTCTTCTCTCTTTCTATAAACATAAGGAAGCAATTTAAGATGTAAATAATAAAAAATACATTAAAAAAAAACTGAAATGAATAATTCATTCTCAGCATTATTGCTTACCCATTCATCAATCACAAGCCCTTCAGCAACAACACGAGGACCTGCCTCCGCAGGAGGCTTCTTCCGAGCTTCAACTGCCGCATCAGCTTCAGCCAACTGTCTTTTCAGTTTTTCCAAAGCCTAAAATCACCAGACTGTTATTTTTGCACATTAATCCAGCATGCCTGTGCTAGGACAATTTGAAGAAAAGTTAGACTTACCGGACTTTGCCGTTCTGGATCTATAAACACAACCCTCAATATTCGTTCCACTGCCACTAGATCCTTTTGTTCATCAAACTGCGTCACATAAGCCCAAAGGCCAAAGTTATTTATTTATTTTATCATTAACAAGTAACCTTGAAATCATTTGCCAAAAGCATGAGTAAATGAAACAGACTATAATCAATAAAACATAAGTTCACACTATAACGAAAATATCCTATAAACAAATACCCATGAAGAGATAAATGTCGAAGATTCATGTTAATTAGAAATATGACCAAATTATAATATAAGATATATACAAACATTACCTTCCAGGCTAGTTTCATGAGGCTTAATTAGACTTGATCCACTTTCTAAAATTAAAATCCTATTCAGAAGTTCAAGTTCGGTTTTCTTGCCTGTACATTTGCTCGACTCTGGAATTTATGTGAAGTCTCGTCATTTCTCCTCTTATTATGTGACTCTACTTTTCACTTTTAGATTCCCTTCACCCCAAAAAGATAATTAATATGATAATTCATGATAAACTAAGTAATGATAGTTCAATTCATCCAATACAAGATCCGATTTACTCCAAAGACCAAGCAGTTGAGAATAGTAAATATATCTACACATATGTTCTACCTAGATTGCGAATCTGTTGATCTAAACTATTCCGTATGATCGTATGTTTTATCTACAATTTAAAGGATATTCCATTAACCGGAGTCTTGAAATGCCTGTGCACTATGACTTCTCCAAATTTCCCAAACATCCTGTGTGGCTTCCAATTGGCCCAATTCTAAGAAGCATGCCGGTATTACCATGTAACCCAAGTCCTGTATCGATTATTTCCACAAACAACCAATCCATTCTCCCCGTATGGCTTTAAGGAGAGAACTACATAGCTTGAGTTTTGGGCAAGTATATCTACCTGAACTATTTTATGCTGTAAATAATATACACCGAGTTAATATTTTTCTGCTCTGTGAATTTAATTCTCTTCTTAGCAACACCTACCCTCCACCTCCAGACAGATATTCAAACCCATAAATGGATTAACGTGTTGTCTCTAGCAAACACGTTAACCCACTGTAGTAAGGTATGTCAGACAATTAAAGTAGAGCTTTTCCTTACGTAGTTAATTTCACATCTAATTCTCCAAACAGAATAATCAGAAAGTACAAGTTAGAAGGCTACCCGAGGGGAGAGGCTGTTGAGATATGTCAGAAAATTAAAGGAGACTTTTTCCTTACCAAGTAAATTTCTCATCTAATTCACCCAACAGAATAATCAGAAAGTACAATTTAGGAAGCAACACTCTCTCTTCCCTCCTGATGGTCTCTCATCAATAGGAGATTCAATATAACAACATCAGAAGGTACCAGACATACCAGCTCAGGTACATAGTCCACTCCTTCTTTCACTTTGAGACTCATGATTTTGAACTTCACCCTCTGCTTCTGATCCGACAACTTCTCATTGTTCTCAGGTTGCTCCACAAACTTGAACACTGAGTGAGCACCAAATTAGGAAAGAAACATAAACATAAGGAAAAAAATAACTAACAACGTGAATCGAAAAGTTGCATATTAAGAAATTACCAGTTGCAATCAAACTTTCCCCGGGAGCAAGAATCCCACCAGGAGGCCGCATGTAACAACTTTTTGGCGCCGTAGTTTGAAACTGAACCAACAAAAGTAAATCCATCACAAAAGTCGATTACGACAACGAGCAGATACATTTTATTTTTCCCCATTACACATCACAAACGGAAGCGCTAAAAACGCGTTTCAAATTTAGTAACACGTTTCAACCAAACGGTGTGCATGCAATGAATGATAAACAATTTTATTTTACATTCAAACTTCACCAACACGTACGTACGCACCTTGAAAGCAACGTGAGACTTGCTCGTGTTTTTCAACAGAACCGCGCTCCTCACCTGCTTCCCCGGTTCATCTTCAAAACAAACGAAATTTCAGCACAACAATAAACCAATTGAGAAATAAACAAAGAAACCGAAACCGAAACCGAAATCGGAATTGGAATGACTTTACATGGAAAATAGAGGTAACTGGAAGGATCGAGACGGAGTCTCCGGCGCGGAGGAAGCAGCGACCTGGCCACCGACGACACCGTTTTGGAGGACCTTTGAACGTTCGCTTCGGAATGGTTCGAAGACAACAATCCGTTCCGCGAACTCCAGAAGGGACAGAGCTTGAACAGCCGCGCGTCGGAGCTCGGGTTTTGGCGGCCGGAGATGGCCATGGGAGTCACCGGTGAGCGGCGGACGTAGCGGCGAGGAATTGCGATTGAACAGAAAAACGCAGCGTTTTGTTGTTACGGATTGGATTGGAATGTTGCAGAAGAAAACGCAGAAGGAAGAGTGTGAGAGTTTGTTTTCCACTGTCAACGACTTTATGCCCACGCTCCTGCACTCGCAACGTGTCCTTCAGGTAGCGTTTTATTTAATGCACACGCTCTTCCTCACTTATTATTAATTAAAAAAAAAACATATTTCATAATTAACTAGTGTCTCATAATTAAGATCTAATTATTTAATTTTGAATGTTATTTTATACTACTACTATGGTATTATGCTTGCAAGCAATGTCCTCTCACTTTTTCTTAACATTCTCAACAAACTAGTCTCCCTATAGATTTTAAGCATTAAATAGATTAGATTCCTTCCAATCCAACATGTTTTTTTTTTTATTTTCTTTTTCAAATGAAATATGTATTAAAAAAGGGTAAAATAATTAAAAGAAAAGAGGGATGGGTTAGGATTGAAGGGTGAAGGCATTAATGATGGGAGATTAAGTTAGGTGTGGGTTGATGTAGGGGCATTAACAAATGTGGGCTAGGTTTGTTGGTGTGGGTTTGTTGTTCGTTGGGAAATTGATTATGGGAATTATTATGACATTCCTTTGCTTTATCACAAAGAACCATTTCCCTTATTATTTTCCTACTACTTTCTATACTTCAACTAAGATATTTTATTCATTCAACTTTCACCCTTTCTTTCCATTAAAGCCTCATTCTTACTACACTTTTTCATTACAACTCCTCCTCTTTATTAATTTCAACTTCTTCTTTTTTCTCTCTTCACAGACCTCAAACCAACCAACCCACTTGGATTTGCCTTCATTTCATGCCACTAATTAATTACAAAGCCCAATCCATCAACCCTTTCCTTTTCAAATCTGTTAAGTTAGTCCAATAAGAGTCTGAAAAAAAACCAAATATTCAATTAGAAAATATCCATCAAATAAGAATTATTATAATTTAAAACATCTAAGAGTAAATAATAGTACTTTTTTTTTTCCAAAAGAAATGTCTAAAAAAACATAAAAATTGATTGATTTTTTTCACACATCACTCGTGTCACTTCACTTTCCTCGATCCATTTCTCTCCCCTGCGGTAAGCATTTATTCTGGAGCGTGGCTTCATTTGACGAATTTTTTCCATGCTTCAAGTAAATAAAAAAAAAACAATCATTTCTTAAAAGTTAATTGTTATTTTTTCCTCTTTTCTATAATTTTGATCTAATTTAATTTCCTAATTTTGAAAATAGATAAATTTAGTCATTTTAATCAAATTTTATTAAATTTATTTTACGTTTCAAATATTTTTTATGATAATTTTGCAATTAACATTGAAACGAAATTGTGTTTTATGGTATAAACAACTCAAATGCAATAACTTTTGAAACGTCATATAAACTTAAAATAATTTAATTAAAAAGACTAAATTTATACATTTTTAAGATTGAAAGACTAAATTGGACTAAAGTTTTAAAGAGAGACTAATTATAATTTTTACTACAATTTTAAGACAAAAACATATTTAAATATTTTAAAAAATTTCTTTATATTTTTCTTACTACAAGTTTAGTTCAATTTCGTGTCGATACCATTAATGTAACATCCCATTTAATTAATAACCTTAATTAAAGGAGGCGTCACAGAATAATATAATAGCACGGTCTTGGAGTATAAACATTACTCCATACAGTTGTTCAAAAGAAAACAAAAGAGAAACTAGGTGCACCACGACGCCAATAACAAAGTATAATAAAGTAACGACAATATTCTAAAAATAAAGCCCAAAGGCCAGACAATACATGGGCCATACCTCTAAAAGAAAAGCCCAAAAGCGAAATCCATCCCAAAGGCTAAGCAGCGGAACCACCATCTCCCTGCTGACCACGAGTATTTCTTGCATCTGCTCACATCAATAAATTGATGATCATCGCAAAGAGAGAAAAACCACACCACAGAACATACACCAAACAAAAGGGTAAGCTAAATCGAAAAAGGATTTATCATACAATTATATACACTTTCACAGTCAAATATACATACATCATCCAATCATGTTATGACCTTCCAAATAATACACTAAGACTCAGACACGACTCATTCAGATACATATAATTAGTCGAATTCAGCGAATGCTTGCACTTATGGTGGACTTCCCTGCTCTACCGAGCTGCTCTACCAAGCTAATTGTTACAATGTCTCATCCCCCCACACAAGGTTAGCCCTAAATGAGTTTCAGGCCTCTTGCTACTCTCACCACTAGAATTAGTACGCTCTATGTGAGACTAACTAACCCTTTAGAGTGTTAGGATGCAACCTTACCTTGAATCCTTACTAAATTATATAGATGAGGCACCACCATGAACTCCCACTAACATGGGTCATGGAATTACGTCTCGACCAACTGAGGCACCATCATGAGGTCTCACCTAGAGGCTCATGGAATTACGTCCTAACCAATGAGGCACCACCACGAAACTATTGTGGAATTACGTCCTAACCACAAACGAATTATGTTCCACCAACCAAGTAAATACTTATCATGCATATCAATCTCATGCCAACCTTTATAACCAATCCTCATTCATATTCCATGTCAAAACCATACCAAACTCATCATTCTCAATCCATGAATCAATGCATACATGCGACATGCCCAAATCATGTTAAACTCATCCATCACCATAAATTCATCTCACCAATACATAATCACCCAATTCATACTTGAAAAGCAAGATCAATACAAACATATAGCCAACATTTAAGAATAGAGGAACACCAGGACATGACGCATTCTCGCCAGCTTCTCGCTCAGGCAGAAAGGTCTCACTCAAGCGAGCTCTTTTCGCCTAGGCGAGAGCTCGACAAATAGGAACAATGGCCCTCTGCACTTGCTCGCTTAGTCGAGATCTCCTCGCTTGAGCGAGACATTCTCTCGCTCAAAACAAAGATTGGTCGCCTGAGCGACAACTCGCGCAAAAGACCTGGGCGAGCCTCTGCCAGTCTCACCTAGGCGAGACAAGCTCGCTTGGGCGAGATTATCAATTCTCACCATTGTTCGTACCTACAACAGCCATACCTTCATACCCAAAACACATAACCAGGCAGTCCACACATTCACAGTAGCATATAGTCCATACAAGACAAGAAACGTGGTTGAAACAGATAGATTTGCGAAAAGTACTAAAGACCCTAACTTCCCTTACCTGGACAGACGTTAGCCAAGGGCACAAGCACACAACAGGGGCTCACTACAATTCCAAGAACTGGGTTGTGAGCTGAGAATACTGACAGTGGAGCCTAAAACGAGATTACCACCAGGGTCTTAGTTAGGATCACGAAAAATAAGCTGGAAGGGAAATAGTACGAGTTAAGAAATAACTTACATGGAACAGAAATGGCTTGAGTAGCTGCAGTTCTGAAAGAGAATAGGGACAACTCCTGGAAAGTGGACAAAACGAGGGTGTTAGGACTGTTTAGGGGTTTGGGGCACCTTTGAGCCAACCATAAGTCCAACTGATTAAGGCAAACTCTTAAATATAAGGAGTAGAAAAAGTGGTTCTTACGATTATAATCAATATGATTTGTTACTATTTTTTTAAATTTAGTTATTTTATTTGTCAACTATCACTATTAAGTACTTCATTTACTTCTCGTTATATAAAATTGAGAGGAAGTTAAATGGCAATAATCCGTATACTAACAAATTGTATTAAAGACGGTGAAGATAAAATAAAATATTATTAAAAAGTAACTTTCATGATGTATAATATATTTCAATAAACTAATTTTCTAGCAAATGTTCCAGCAAGTCATTTCAAGAAAAATAATTTAATTTTAACAAAAAGTTATTTCAATAAATCATTTTAGTAATCTAGGTTTAAAAATACTTAGAGTTTAAGGGTATATTATTTTGTGAACATGAATTTGAAAGAGAGTGAGTAGATGAATTTGAAGGTAAAGTGTGTGTTGTTTCTTTTAAAGAATTTGATGATAAAAGTGAATAGATTTGAAGATGAAAGTTCATGACTAGGGATGTCAACGGGGCGGGTAGGGTACGGGTAGTAGCTCCCCCGTACCCTATTCGCTGGATAAATATATGCCCCGTACCCGTACCCATATCCGTCGGGTATTCGTTATGCGGGTACCCGTCTATTTTTTTCATATCCGCAAGTATCCACGAGTATCCGCGGGTATTTACAAAATTATTTAAAAATTAAATATTTAATCATAAATTCAAATAAAATAAAATATATCACTGCCATAAATTTTAGATAAAGTTCAAACAAACTCAAGTCTATACAAGTCCAAATAATTATAAAAATAAATATAAAATGACGTTCAACCCAAAGAAAATTCTTTAATTAGTGTTTTGATCAATAAACTCACTTTCTCCGATTGATTCCTGAAAAATAGTCAAATAATAAACCTCAACTGCTGCGTGCCAAGTATTATTACTTTGATTCCATCATTTGACAACAAGCATACCATAAACGTCACTGTCTATATAGAGTTTGATGTATATGCCCAATTTCAAAGAAGGGAAAGAGAAGAATGTTAAGAGGTGTACTTGGAAGAATACAACTTACCAATAATTAAAGCTAAAAAAATGAAGACAAAAGACAAGACAAGATGTGCAACTTAGAAAAAATTAGGCCATAATATTTTTTACTAATATATATATATATAAGGGTATTTTTGTGAATTAAAGTTTAGCAGGTACGGGTATCCACGGGTATGGATGCTATGATACCCATACCCGCCCCGTTAACATGCGGGTATCAAAAATACCCGTAGCCGTGGGTAGCGGGTATCCATTTTTAATATCCATTTCCTATCCATTGCGGGTTTTATCCACGGATACCCTCGGGTACGGATATTTTTGACATCCCTATTCATGACAATGGCAGAGCTCTTTAGGAGCTGGCGGGGACCACGCCCCCCCCCCCCCCCCCCCCCCCCC
>Ga0209589_1002936_pt1 | contig 29756 bp, 10 predicted proteins | sample CowpeawhiteBW_FD_187525 | JGI IMG/M metagenome (GOLD analysis project Ga0209589, IMG submission 187525) | Root nodule microbial communities of legume samples collected from California USA - Cow pea white BW (SPAdes) (version 2) | ecosystem: Host-associated > Plants > Roots > Nodule | place: USA...
TGGTCTAAGGAGGGTTGGAGCGTGGTGAAGAGTTCTCATCAGTGACACTACTGAGTGAGAATGAGGGAAAGAGAGTTTTGTGCGTTGTGTTGGTGTGGTTTTGAGGGGAAATTTATAGGTGAAAGAAGGGTTGAGAATGGGAATGGTGCATTTACCGCATAGAGTGGGAATGGGAAAGCTTGAGTTGGTTACTTGGGTGAACCAATCATTCAAATTTTTTTCATCCCTCTTGGTCCCATTTAATGACCCTGTCTTCTGAAGTTACATGAGATGTGAACAATATATTTTGAGTGATTTAGCCAATCATACAGCTGTGATATTTCTGTGGGACACTTTTATGTCCTTAGTGTAGATATAAAAGTAGTGTTATTCGGCTACCTCATCTGCATATTTTTTTTTAACTTTTATAAGTGTTGACCCGTGCGTGCAAGAGAAGCATAGTAAAAAAATTTAAAAATGTTTAAAGCCGCGGCCACGAAAGCCAGCAAAGAAAGTCTGTGAACGCGTGAGGCCAAAAGTGCCATATTGTCATTTACCTCTGTTACTAAATCTTACAAAATTTCACTTAATCCTTTTACGAAACAATATAATGTTATACTAAAAATAAGGCATCTTTTGACTTTGAGCAATGTCAACAAATAAGGCATGTCGTCAATGTTCTTTTTTTTTTTTTGAGAAAAAGTGTGTTCCAAAGACAAAGTGACTGTTTGTTTGATTGAACAATTAATTCACATCTCACGAGTGTGTTATTATTATTATTATTATATATATGTTTGTTTCAAAAAACACGGCATTGTGATTCTTTCAACGATTGCATATATTCATTTGTTTATCGAAAACAATGCGAGTTTGTCTCCAAAAGTTGACTATGCAGAAACCTCATTCACGGTGAGATTAGGAAATATATGCACATAAGTTACCAAGTGTACGATTGGAACTGAAGTCAGATTTTAGAAGGTTTTTCTGGGAGAAAAAAAGTGGCAGATGATGCTTAGTAGTAGGTAACTTCAACAATATTTAGTCAGAAAATATTGAATATGATGTTAAAATTTTTTTTTATTCATTTGTGACTCATTAATACGTGACTATTAATTCTTTTCCCTTTTTTCGATTTGCCAATAATTCTGGTTTGAGTTTTGTAAATAAAAAAAGTATATATTCTTTAAAATAATGTGTTATAAAATATGATAAACAATGTGTCTAGCGAGAGATACAAAAAATTAAAAAGAAATATAATTTTATTCTAGTTCACTTTTGTATAAAGTTATATCTAGTTAACCAAACTAATTGACTTTGTTTAACTTTATGCGACATAAAGAAAAATGAGGAAGAAAACATCTACGAATTAAAATCTTCTATAAAATCTTATAATTTTTTTTGTAAAATCATCACAAGATTAGTTTGATTACTCTAATTAAACATAGCTACAATAAAAGAATTAAAAAAGAGAGGGAATAAGATCACCTGAAAAAAAAAGAAGCTAAATATCTCTCAATTGTAAAAGTAACTGCTAATGTCTGGAAAAAAATTAATTGGTTACAAATTAAAAAGGAGAACTACAAATTTGAGAAGACTAAAAATAAAAAGTAATAACGTACCAATTGATATAATATTTTTTCTCTTTGTGCTTATATTTTCATATATTTTCATCGTAATTTAAGCCTGTATTTACTGAATAAATTAAGATGTATCTTTGAAAATGGAAAGGAATAAAAATAGTAAAGAATTAGGGAAAATTGTTGTGTTAATAGAAAAAATGCAACTCTTAAAATGAAAAAAAAAAGTGATGGAGCAGTTGGTGAGATGAGATCGATATGTACCCAACATGATGAAGATGGAGATTTGAAACATTAGGATTTGTAACATATTTCCGAGGTTTTCAATTGGGCGGCATGTTTGCATCATGCCACTTTCACACACGTCAAAAAATATGTTGTTGGTTTAGGATACGTTAAATAAGTGTTTGGTCTCTCATAATTTAGTGAAGTGGTCCATCTCATATTAAGAATAACATTTATTGTTTATAATATCTTATTATATGGAAAGAGATATATTTTGTTTTCAAAGGAGAAATAGAAAAACCGAGAAATGAAATAAAATAAGCTAAGCAAAGAAAAATAAAAAAGAAATAAATATTAACATGTTCACAAGATTAAAAATAAAAGAGATTCTTTTTAAGTTACAATATTTGATTTGTTTGATATGAGATAAGCTATTTGGATAATATAGTACATACTCTTCACCTAAAACAAAAAGTACTTTCACTGTTGTACCGGCTCAAAATTTATTATAATCGTCAAACCCAAAACAATATCTAAGTGTAAGATATGTATGAAATATTAACATTCCCTGAAATCAGAAAAAAAAAAAAGACTTTGGTTAACTTTTTCCCTTTTTTTTGTCAAGCGATGGAATACATGTTAGCGGCTAGTCCAATCACCGTGGTTCGACTCGACAAATTTCCAGTAACAACATTTGACATTTATCATGGGGTTGAGGTAAAACTTTATCATGCTCCCACATTTTATACTTTCATCATATTGTGTATAGGGTGGCAAAATGGGTTAGTCAAGCCCGTTAGATCTACTTGTCAAAAACGGGTCATGTCTGATGGACCTGCCAATTTAAAGCGGGTTAAAGAAAGGAACCCGTCCTACAATAAGACAAGCTAGCAGATGGACTCGCTAGTTTTTTTTTCTTGCAAATCCTTTTTACTTAATTGATTGATGCAGGCTCATTTTGGTCGTATCAAACAAGAGCAACATGCAGGTTTCGTCTGCCAATTGAAAACGGGTTGAAGAATGGAACTCGTCCTCCAATAGGGTGGGCTAGTGGATTGGCTTGCTAGTTTTTTTTTTTTGTTGCTTTTTTACTTAATTGATTGATGCAGGCTCATTTTGGTCACATTAGACAAGAGCAACATGCAGGGTTCATCCCTACCATGGACCTCCTTCACATGGGACACCTCTCTCATCTCCATGGCCTGCTCCCTCTATCACATCATTGACATCTACACCAACCTAAAAAAATGGCACTAGATTTCAGTGACAGAGAAACAAAGGTTGTCGTTGGGATACGTCTCGCAAACCATGATTTCCATTTTTACATTGTGGGATTAGTAGGAATTTACCTCTGCTAGAGAGAGCAGACTAAGGGTTGTTATCAACAATTCGCATCTCCTTGATCTTCACATGCAAGTATTACTTTTTGAAGAGGCTACTGTTGGTGCTAGAAACTAGAGCTCCCCAAGTTGCCATCGCGGAGGTGCAACATAACCTTCGCATTTCTTCTTCTTTTCTTGGGTATGTTCTTCTTCCAAACCTCAATAGCAAGCCCTACAACATAGGCTACTCCAAGTGTTGTTGTCTCTGCTTGAATCTACATCAAGAGCTTGTTAACAGTTGCAAACACATGCTCTCAAGCATTGTTCGAACAATATAGTCATTGTCATTCAACCAATAACACCGCGAGCATTATCAGGAGCAAACAATGCACTAAAAACAGGAACAAAGTAAATTACACTTGTGGATTCAAACTATGATGGTAGTTCCTCTGTCTCTAAAGAGGCCAATACTATTTCTAAGCCATTCCATTGCAACTCCAAGTCCAAGCACAATAGAGCTGAAAAATTTATTTATTTGAATGACCAAATTATGGATTTAACTACACCAACTACAAAAGGCACATGTTTTGTGGATTTTAACTAGCATAGCAAAGTTAACTGAAAACTATCTCAAACGCGTTGAAAACAATGCATAAACTTAGATGAAAAATAACTTCCTTTTAGTAGTGTGTTTATATAGATAAGGTGGTGGATCTTCTCTCCTTAACTTTGAGTTTTCAGAGAATGACACAATAACTCATCTCTTGAGAGCTTAATACTCCAACTGAAAGATGAAGCTTTGGTGAAGCTCACAATGTTGATAATTTACAAATTGGTTCCACCACGATAACACAATATTCTGGATGCTTGGGAACTCTAATAGGTAAATAAACGACTAACCGTATACACATGGTACGAGAAGAAACAAGGGAGAAAGACGATGAAGTACGAGTGATATTCTCTAGCAAATTGTCAATGTCATGGCTAATAATGCAAAATTGTTTTTAGATTCTCTATTGAGAAATTCGTAAAAAAAGGTCTATGTAAACTCTGATTAGGAAAGATAAGATTCTTAAGGTTGTGCATTGTGACTCATTTCTCTTTTCTCGGAGTCTACTTCGCAAACTTTTAACAATATCTCTCTTTAAAAAACTTTTATACACTGCATAGGTTGCAATTTTAGTGGTCTCTGTATCAACTTACACCACCCTTCATTATGAGCTCAAAGTTTCACCAAAATCATCTTCTAAGGTAAAAGGAATTACTCGCATTAGTGCTTGACAAGATAATCATTTGATAAGGAATATAACAAGGAGGATTGCCAACTTGAGCTAAACTCTAGACATCGAAAGCTCTGCAACTTCCGACATCAATCAAAGACAACGAACACCGACGGGACATAACAACATTACACAAGAGATATAATAGATATAATGTTTATTGCATGTAATTTTCACATACTCTCGTTTAATGAAATATTTATTACTTCAATTTATAATATTAAATATTTTTTTCACTTTTTATTACATAAAAAATATGAAAAAGTTTATTAGTATATATGGAATATAATTGTAAACAAAAACAATAAGTTAACAACTAGGAAGCTAATTAAATTCATTTATAAACTAAAACTCTTTAAATAAACTATTTTCAAGTATATTTTTTTAAAATATTTTTATATTACTCGAATTACCTTATAAACCAATTAAATAAGTTAACAATTGATTTATAAGTTTTCGTGTCGGTAATCTTGATATCTTGATATAGATTATGCGAGTATCATATTGAAAGACATATTGAAGACATCTCGAATCATAAGTGGTATGACCAAAATGTTGGACCACTAATATTTAAAAAAAATCTTTGACTTAGAACACTCTTTGATATGAAATGTTGTCATATTTTTATATGCAAAAATAAAGAACAGAAGGTTAAGTGATGAAAAGCGGAGACCAGAAAGACTCCACGTAGCCATTTGAAGATATAAAATAATACATATAGTTGAAATGATTTTGATGATTTGTTTTGGGTATGGTGAATTCATTGAAGTGTTCACAGTGAAAATATGTTCTTATAAACAAAATGACGATCACGAGAGATGTAATACTATTATTTTTACATCCAACAAATTTTTACACACATTTTATAGTCATTATTTTATCTTTTAATACTTTTTCCTTACTTAATTATTTTAATAATCAAAATACTTTAAAAAATAAATTGCTAAGTTGTTTGTGTATCTAATAAAAAAAAAATTCCTAATAGAAAATAAATGATTAGTGTCGGAATCAGTGATATATGATGTTTGACCATCTTTGTTTTTCTGCAAAATATGAAAGACAGAAAAATAGAAATTAAAATAAGGAATAGAAAGAAAAGAAAACAGTGTTTTTGTCGTCACCGACAGTCTCTATGCTGTTTGGACGGCACAATGTTAGGTATTATTATAATAATAACATTAATGATAAATTGATATTATTTCATGATTTTTTCTAGACTTTATTTTTAATTTAGAATTTTAAAATAATAAATTTATATTTTATTTATATATTATTCACCTTATTTTTCATTTAATATTAAATTTTCAACTCATTTAAATTTATTAAAATTTCTATTAATCATCTATTATTAAGAATTAAGGTTAATATCTAACATTTTCCATAAAATAATATTTAGTTTCTTTATATTATCCGAACTCGTCAATATTTTATGGAATTCCTGCATTAATTAGGTACGAGATCAATGATGGAACTCGAACAAAAATTTAAGAGGTGTTAAATTATATTTTTTATATATAAATTATATTTTTAATTAAAAAAATACTTTATTTTTTCTCTTCATTTTCTCTACTCAAAATAATCATACATGATAGTAGAATAAGAAAAATATGACTATCATTCATTATCATATCATAAAATAACCATAAAATTAATACAAAATTCCTAAATTTCAAAATTTAAGATTATACTAATTTGGAAAAAACAAATATAATTAGGGTTTATATCGATTTCATAAAAGAATTCCTAAAATAAAAATTAGGATAGATGAAAAACACTTAATTTAGGAGACACTATGTGAGAATGTGTTATTCAATCTCTCTCTGAGAAAATAGATGTAATGTGAGAATATGTTATCCAATCTCTATGTAAGATAATGTGAGAATGCATTTTTCAATATCTTTGTTTTTCAATATTTGTTTCTCAATCTATTTCTTTGTCTTTTTTTTTTTCTCTTTTTACACTTTTTTGATAGTTTACCTTATAACTAGAGACAAAACTCTAATCTCTTTTATTGACAAAGGTATTTATCACATTAATTTTTATTTTATCTTAATTTTATTTATTATTATAATTTTCCATAATATAAACTTAATATAAATAATATAATAATATATAAAAATAATTTAAAAAATATATAAATATATTAAAAAAATTAAAACAAAAAAACCTTGGAAAGTCGTCACTCTCCCTTGTCATCACCAAAGTCCGCTGATGTATGAGATGTACATATATGTCATGTTTCCATTCCTTACCTAGTCAAATATTCATATTTGCCTTATCTTCAAATTGATACCTCTAATTCGTTAGAAAAATAATATTTTAACTCACTTTTTTTGACCCACTTTTAACGCACTACTCTCATCACCCTTAGATCATCTATTTTAATTTTTTGCAGTGATGTGATGTGATGATCTAAGGATGATGAGAGTGGTGGTTAAAAATGGGTAAAAAAAAAGGTTAAAGTATCATTATCCAATTCATTAAGTAATCTAACATAATATATATATATATATATATATATATATATATATATATATATAAGTATGATTATTTATTTTATCATATTTATCTTTTAATTTAATCTTTTAAATATTCATTTTTAAAGAAAATAATTGTTCTATTAATTTTATTTTTGAGTAATTATTATTTTTAAGTTTAAGTTTTCAATTTAACATTTTTTAAATTTAATTGTTTTTTTTATTATAAAACTACTTACAAAATAAATAAAAATTATTTATAATAAAATTATGAAAATTATATTTATTATATAAAAAAATAACATGTTTATGTTTTCACTAGTAAAAAAAGATGAAAATTAATATCACTTTGCTGAAAAATGATATCTGAAATATTATGCATTTAGTAAAATTATTTTTATTTTATTTTATTTTTTGGAAAATTACTGATCACGATGGATTTCCACCTTATTTTTCGTATACATCCACCTAAGTCATGCACATGTTTAAGATGATGCTTATTACATTAAGCATCTAACTAGTTTACCTTAAGCAATTTACACAAAGCTGGAAAAAAAAATATCGTGGGACCTAAAACGATTTCAATAGCCATAATTTTGACTGATATTTAGTTTTTTAAAGTACTGCATTTTCTCATGCCATTAAATTTTGGACCTAAAGATTGAGAAACCGTGCTTATAGGACTACAAATTACAACACTTTTTCAAAGAATAAGCCTATATCAGGTACCCACTTGTAGAAAACGATAAAAAAATATTTCTGAATATTAATGTTCAACCATTAAAAAAAGTAAAAATTAAACATTTGAAGCCAAAAACAGAAAATAATAAAACAAAGTTTATATATAATCAAAAAATAAAACACTTATACATATAATTAATGTTAATTGTTGTGTGTGCCTATATTGTTAGTTTTCAAAAGGATAACCTGCATATTTTAACCTAAATATAGAGTAAAAAAAACAAGTAAAATGTATCAATTATATATAATTAAAGAGTATGGCTAAGAATAAATTTAAGAAGTATACGAGTAATATTAAGTATATGAGTAATATTGTCTCTAATATTTTTGTGTTAGAATTTTTCAATACTCAAACTAAAGAGGGATTGAGTGATTTCATTTACGAACTTAATTTCACAAATTCCATCTGTTAATTAACATAAGTTGAATATTGATGGTGCGCTTAAGGATTATCTTTGTTTGACTTCATGTGCTAGTAAAATGTGGGTAGTTTTTTAGTTTTTTGTTTTTAGATTACAAACTTCTATTAACATTGAGTTTATGAGGGTTATTTATGATTTGGAGCATACTTGAGGGAGAACTTTCAAATACTTAGGTTGAAAAATGATTCTTCATTATGTCATAGATTTTTAGATCAATGAATGGTTCTTTGAAGTCTTAAAGAGAGATGACATTCATCTTTACTTTTCTGTAAATATATAATTTAAAGTTTCTCATATTTTTCATAAAGTAAATCACCGTGTTAAATTAATTAATTTAACTTTTATTACTAAAGAACCATGTAAGTGGTTTAATGTTTTATCTCCATGTATTTATTTAAATTTTTTTCATAATATAGATTTTTTGTCCTTATATCTTGAGGTATAAATTTTATAATATGTTTTGTGCGATCTTTCACTGTTTTGTATTCTTTATTTTATTTTTACATTTTAATAAATTTTTATATAATGATAAATAATTTATAGGTTTTGAGGTATCAAAATAACTTATGTGTCAAAGTTAAAAATAATGTCTAATATTAATGAGTCATTTTATCATTGGTTCGTAACAATTTGCATATGTGAACTTAATGTTAATGACCTTCTTCCTACATCTTCCTGTTATATTATTATTCTTATTTATTCATATGTTACCTTCTCATCAATAACCTTAAATACGTTAATTTAATCAGTATTTAAATTTAAACTAAATCAGTAAGATAAAATGTGTTTTTATTTTTATTTTTTCCATATCATGAACTCACTGAGATTTGTGCTACCATTTGAATGCCACATTGACTACGATCCAAACAGCTTTTATTTATATAGAAAATAGTAGGTTGGACCAATCCAGGTTCACCTTTTCAACTTCATTCGTACCATGACAACAGATAACTGTAGCTTAGATATATAAGAGGTAATCATAATAGTTATCTATGGAAGATAAATTATTATATAAAGTTGGACAAGAAAGTCTACGGTGAGAGTTAAGTATATGTGTCAGATACTTTCCTTTATATATTATTTCTCCATATTTTGTAATATCAATTCTATTTTTTATAATATAATTATTTATTAAATTTTTTAAAATTTTGATGATTATTTTTATCTATTTTTTATAAAATTATTTTTTTATTCATCAATAATTAAGTTTTTTATTCATTTTACTTGATGTTTAACATTTTACTTTATTTTTAATAAATATAAATTTACTTTATATATTAACTTAATAAAAATATACTATTAGCACATACTAATTTATACTATCATTCATATTTAAAAAATGTGTATACTAAAAGCACTTTATTTATTATATTTGTTATTTATTATTTTCCAATTTTGTTTTTATTGCCAAAATTTTTATTCATGCGCATGCAATCAAACATGAAGCCAAAATAGATGTACGTTTTTGTTTTGGGATTTGAAGTGGAGGGCATGCTTATTGACCGAGAAACCTAGTGTCAATATTCTCAATTACAAGGCTTCAAACACTTTTAGCGACATATAAATTTATTTATCATCAAATGTATAACAATAATTTTAATGGTTAGAATTTTATTGAGTGATTGTTGAGAGGCATGAGCCAATATTGTCAATGGTGAGTACCCGCATGAGAGGGCAAAGGCCAAATGGACAGTTCCTAGCCTAGGGTTTGTTACTAATTAGTATAATTTAAGGATAAGAAACAACACATATGGAGTTGGTATCCCATAAAACAAAAGTTGAGTTGTTAATAGGATACACACTATTAATCTATATTCACTAGTAGAAGAATAATTTTTAATGACCATTATTTAGTGGTGGTTATAATAAAATGACAATAAATTAAAAGAATATATATATTTATAGTCAATTTAAAATTGATGATTTTTTCTACTATATGTTTTGTCTGCTTTCGTGTTAGTAATAGCAAGAGAATAGAACATGTGCATTTTACATTTACATTTTTTTCATATTCAATTTTTTAAATAGTTTCGAAAGCCTGCGTGAAATTTAATAGGATAGTCCTAATTTCGTACAAACTGGTATTTGAAAGAGGTTTATAATATATAGATGTTATTTTATTATTTTGGTGTAATTTCATTCTTAAGTTACTATAATAAGGCAATTTTAAAAAATAAAATTGAATTTAAAGAAGTCGTAACTTTAACTAAAATGAAATTATGTCAACTAAAAACGATATTCATGCAAAAGTTGAAATCATATAGCTTGATGGTGAGTTTGGATGAAACCAATCAAGAGGATGATTCATTTATTTGGAGAATTTGAAATTTTTTGTAATGAAATGTTTTGTTTGGATAGAGAAATTAAAAAGCATTTAAAAAACATGCATTTTTTTGAAGTATTTCAATTAGCTAAATTAGAAGGAATTTAAATACCCTACAAGAATGTGAAATTTAAAATTCTTCTCACTTAACCTCACACTCTAGACTCAACCCCAAACGGACCTGCCAAACCCAAGAACCATGATAGGCTGGGTTGGCCAAATACTCCAGACGGATCAGACTGACTTGATAATACAAGCGGGTCAAGAAGGCCCGACGACCCAAACAGACCGAGGTGACCTGATGATACAAACGAGTCAGGCGGGCTTGACAACTCGAACAGGTCGGTGGGTTCGATGGCCCAAGCAGGACAGGCAATCCCGATGACCCACACAGGTTTGGCGGGCTAGACAACCTAAAGGTGTTGGGCGTGCCTAACGACCCAAACGTGTTGGACAGGCCCAATGACCCAACCGACCCATTGACCCGACAAGCCTGACTGACTCGATGACCTAGTCGGTCCTGACTGACCTGACAACCTAGACGGGTTTGACTGGTCTGATGACCCGGGCGATACCTACCGGTCCAACGACCTTAGTCGGTCCAATGACACAGACTTGTCGGGTGTGCCCATTGACACAAACAGGCCCGACAACCCAGATGGGTCGACGAACTCGATGATCTAGTGGGTCTAAGTCGGGCAACAACCTAGATGGGTTGGGTCGGACTGGGTTGACAAACTTGACGGGCATGACTGTATGGACTGCTAGGCTGATCAGGCTTGTATGGATAATCGAGCCGACCTAACCTAGCCTGTTTGGGTTTCCCGACTGAGTCGTCGAGTCGGCTCGACCCATCTGGGTCGTCGAGCCCGTTTCCAAATTAATCATGAAATCAAAACATAATTAAACCTAAAATAAATAGTTTTAAAATTAAATTTTATCTCACAAGAAATTTAATTATTTTATCCAAAAAAAAATTTGAAATGTAAGGTATTTTAATTTCTTTATCCAAACAAGTTATCTAAAAAATGAAAAAAAATTAATTGTAACCAATTCAAATACAATACATTTTAATTTTTCAGTATTGTTGAAATGTTTCATCAAAATACAATGTGAGACTATTTAGTATTTAGATTCTTATTTAAAATACTCTATAAGAAAAGATGATAGCTTTGAGAGGCTGAAATTTGTTAAGGCTCACTCAACACGATGAGAAACACACTTTTTTTGTCTTCAGACAGCATGAATCCTAGGTTTTTCAACTGCATAAGCGATTGTGTTTCTGTTAATTATGCAATGAATTTGGACAGAGCTTTTTGATATGATAGTAGGGTTGTGGGCAAATTTATCCTCAGCAACATTCTCATATTTTTCAGAATGTTTTCTTTCCGGTTCAAAGATACGCGCCTACATCTTTTTCCCATATAATTGGAGCCGTATTCGTTCACTCTATATTATTGCTTTTTCCCTATTGAATTCAACTCTTTGACTTTCATCATATAGCTCAAAGCAAAAAACGGCTACCCTATATTCCATGGAAAAAACATTCATTTATTTCTCTAAACATTTCAAAGATGATGTCTCATTTACATCATAATTACACAAGCTATCGGTAATACTGCACAACGAGAGGATTATGATTAAAATCTCAAAAAAAAAAAAAAAAAAAATACCGTACAAAAAAATATTAGAATCTAAATGATCTATAATTTAATCAATGACAAATTTATATTTTAATTCTTTTTTGTAGCCAAAATATTAGTAAAATATTAAAGACTAATTTAGTGATCACTTTACAATTCAATCTATTTTAAATACTAATAATTTTTAATTTATAAATTATTATTTAAATTAATAACTATAATTATTAATTATTTTTTGTTTATAAAACTAGTTACTGTTTAAGTATTTTTTTTTAGTAATTAATTATTAAAAATTATAAATTGTCAGTATTAAAATTGTTTCTTTTAACATAATCTTCTGTTTAATAAAATTTTATAATTGTGATTTTAAGTTTGCAGTATAATACATATTACGCTAATTAACATTTAATTTGCTCCCAATATATATCAGTTTTAGCTATAAACTCACAATATTTACTAATAAGTTGTTTTGTTAGCGAAGATCCAAAGGCCATAAATATTTTTATATTCTTTTAACGAATAATCTTATTAGGCAACTTGTCAAACATAATTATTTTTTAAGCTATTGTTTTCATACACAATTTTTTTTTTCACGAAATTAAGATAAGATGATAGTTCGGAAGGCAATCAATTATATTTTTATCGTCTAAATCAAATATGATTTAAATACGATTTGATTTTGATATTCGTTAGTTTTCTCAATTTGATTTTAATATTATTATTTTTTTCAATTTGATTTTAACATTCATCATTCATCAATTTTGTTTAATATTTGATCTTTTTTCTACTATTTAGTTAACGAATTGCGAACATTGATTGTCACCTATGATACACGGATATGATACATGTATCGGACACATATCTGATATGTCGATACGTTTATTTTGAAAATAATAGAATACGATACGTGATATATGAATATTGAAATATGTACAATAATTCTTAAAAACATAATAAATATATGATTGTTATTGTGTGAATTCAAAAAAAAAAATTATTGTCACATAAAATTATCACTACAAGAAAACTCTTAAATAATGACCATTTTTAATAACCAAAAATACGTTAGAGACCAATTCCCTAATTAAAGACAAATTTAGAGACCAATTATTTTGGTAGTCGAAACCTTGATAGCTAATGTTAGTGACCAATTTTGAAATTAATTCATAATAAAAACTATTTTAATTACCAACTTAGAGACCAATTATAATTTTTTGAAATTATTTTAGTTGTAAATAATTTTTAGTTTTTAAATTGGTACCTATATTAGTCACTATATAATAACTAATTATTTTTTATCACTAAAATTGGTTATTATTCAAATAATTTTTTGTAGTGTACTACGACTTTATAAATTAGATGTTTTATTGCTAAGTATGGATAAAGTATCCTAAAGTATACGTGTAGGACACGAATACATTATCCAAATTGAAGTATCGGTGTATCATCGATTGCCACGTATTATTTCATCCTATTTTTAATCTTTTTAACTTTTTAATTTAAAAAAATATTAAATATCTAGGTACCAAGCCAATATCATATCATAGAGTCGGTATTCAATTTGATCATGATATTAATTATTCTCATTCAATTTGGTTCCAATTTTTTTTTAGATTGAACAATTTTATCTCTTTTTAAATTGAGACCAAATTTAACTTTTATATAGAATTTATACGAATATTCTAATTAAAATTCACATTTTTATTAAATATTTTTAATTTAAAATTAAAATTGATTTAAAATTAAAAATATAATTTTGAAAATAAAATAAAGATCAACACCATTGATTTAAAATTTTAAAAATTAAAAATCACATAAAAATAAGTTATATTAGTTTATATTATTTATAATCAATGTAATTGTAGTGACCGCTAATATAGGCTTCAACCTTTTTTTTTAAGTTTGGTAGTATTGCTTTTTTTCCTTTTTGTCTTTGTTTTGAAAAGGTCTCTGAGTAGGACAACAAATGTTTGTACGTAACTGATACACGATATATTTATTGTTCTAATTTATAATTTGTGTTTTAGTTCTTAAATTATTATTATTTATTTTAAAGCCTAAACAAAGTGGAATCTCTTTAAATTAAAAATTTATCCATCTCTGGTGCATTTCTCTCCGTAGTAGACTTTAACATTAAATCTTATATATGTAAAACTAATTTATAAAACATAAAATTTATATTTATAGTGACTTGATAACGATTTATTGGTGAATAAAATAATAAATTTAGCATATATCAAACTTTGTTAAATTAGATTTATAATTATATTATATCTAATTCAACTCAATAAAATTGATTTATAAAATAAAATTTACACTTATTTTTATATTATATTTTTTTTTTTATAAATTTCTAACAATATAAAATGCCCAAAATTCATACAGTGGAGTGTAGTCATTGCTTTGAATGAGGAAGGATGGCCACAAAGAAGTGTAAAACGCTTGAAACTTAAAAATTTTAAGGTTTATAGTTTAGTTTGATATCACATCTAATCACAAGGATAGTTATGACATTTATAAATATGTATTATCTAGTTAGAGAGAGTTCCAAAAAGTTAAATAATGTCACCAATCTTTGGTTTGTCGTGATCCTTCGTCTTCATATGACCATATCTTTACTCCTAATCTCATGCTTTAAATAAATAAATGAATAGTACTCTTAAAATTTGATTCCTGTATTACATTTGAGTTTTATTAATGAAAAGAAGTACTTGGAAGAAAATATTTCTAACAAACTTAACTAAAATATGTTAATTATATGAAAATAAGAATTTAAAAATATTTAAAAATTTAAATATGAGTTTAAGTTTTACGTTAAATAAAAATAAAAATTTAGCACCATACGTAAAGATAAAAAAAATTCATAAATTAATTATTTTAAGATTTTGAGTTAAAATAATATTAATGTCTTATATATTCATATGATGATGTATTTTTCTGTGTTCCTCTATAAAAGTTGAAAGTGATATATAATAATACTAGCTAGGTTTCCTTCCTAAAAATACATCATAATATTAAAAGATGACACAGGACGACATTTTTATTATAATGTATCAATATAGCTTCTCTTTCATAAAATAGTAATATAATAATAGAAAAATGTTTAAAGTCCAAATCTTCTAATTTAACAGGTTGTGAATAATATTTTACCATAATTATTGAGTTAGACTTACAATTTTAAAATCGTAGAAGATATTACGGGAAAAAGATATAACATTTAGAGTTTTACAATATAATACTTTCTATATATAATGTATTAGGATTACTTATTTACAAAAGTATTCCTTAATAGTTGCAAATTGTTCAACCCACAAATGAAGATACGTAATACACTACAATCCACTTCGTACCACCCAAGATTTAATGGAGCTTGTCCACTCTTAACACCAAAAGTGATGACCTTTCACTCCATTATTGTACAACCATGACTAATTAAGTAGTTAAAAGAAATATGTGGTCTGAAAAATACGAGAAAATATGATGATAGTTGTGGTTGCACTCCTTAAATAAAATGTGATTCGTGTGATTCCAGGAAATTAGGTTTTGGGAGAGGTAGATTTCTAAACTTATCATTTATTAATACAAAATTGGGTTGGTCAAAAGTGTTAAGAGTAATTCTATATTTAGATTTAGCATTTTAGCTCTCCAAAAGTCAATTTCACTATATTTTTTGAAAATATTATCGTCAAAACATTTTGAAATAATTTTTCAACCAAAACTTTTAATGCAGAGTAAAACAGTTAAACCCATATCACTACAAGAAAATGTCTTATTAGTAACCAATTTTAGTGACTAAAAGTTGTTAGTCACTATAGTGACCAATTTAGATACCAATTTACAAAATTAAAATTTATTGGTTATTAAAATAGTCACTAATATAAATAAAAAATTATAATTGGTCACTAGATTTGTCACTAATTAATTAGAGAGCAATTTAGTAACTAAGTTATTTTGGTAGCCAAAACTTAGGTGGCTAATTTTTAGTGACCAATTTTCTTTGGTAGCCAAAACTATGGTAACTAATTTTAAAAACTAATTTAGTGATCAATTATAATTTTTTATTCATAATAATAACTATTTTAGTAACCAATAACTTTTTACTTTGTAAACTTGTATCTAAATTAGTAATTATAATAACTAACAATTTTTGGTTACTAAAATTGGTTACTAATGAAGCATTTTCTTGTAGTTATAGTCTTAAATTTAATGTGATTGCATATTATTGGAATATTATATATATATATATATATATATATATATATATATATATAATGATAATTTGTGAATATTATTTATGCTGTGAGTAACATGTGTATTGTGGTAGAAATCACTCATATTATAACATTTGATATAGGGTATTATGATAATGTTTTTTTTTTATTTTTATTGTATCTTTTAAGAAAAATGTCCTTTCTACTCTTTATTTTTTTTTTTCATTTATTTGTTCTTTTCTTGATTTACCTATTATGTGTGACTCAAGCTTTTTACAAACACGTAACATAAAAAAAAAGAATCATAATATTATTCAAGTGATCTTTCTTTATTTAAATTTTATTAAATAATATTAGTTATAATTATTACTATTATTATATTATTATAATAAGAAATAACAAAAATTGTTAATAATAACAATTTTACTAATATAAGAACAACAATTTTATTAATATTAATTTTATTATTATTATATTATAATTGTTATTCATATTACTTTCTGCACTGACAAACTCTCTATATACAGTTTTTTTCAAGACACTTTTACGCAACTTTCTTTTTATCTTTTCATCTGATTTTATTTCTTTCAAAACCAAACATGCAATTAGAGAGTATACAAATAAAAAGTATCTACAAAAAGAGATAATTAAGGTGTTACATCTATTTTAATTTTTAAATGATTTTATAATCAGAATAAAAAATTGTTAACATTGTAAAATTATGTAAGTGAGTTAAGAACGTAAGTGAAGAGTGTAGCATCATGATTTAAGTAGTTGCCATGCTTTGTAAATCATAGTAGATAGTTTCACAAGACGTTTTATAAATCATGATAATGAAAGATGAAATACTTTCACCTTCAAAAGGTATACAAACTAAAAACAAATAAGTAAACTCCAACTCGTGTGTCTATATGTTTCAAGCGTGCACTAGTTCTACATTGAATGAGGAAAAGGAGACAAGTTGTGTGAGACTAAAAAACAAAAAAACCGTGTCAATATTAATAGACTCTTTCAACGTTGTCACTATCATATCATGCATGTAATCCTCCTCCATTAACTTTTCTAAAATCTGGTGCAAGAAAAACAGGAAAATGAATGCTTGGAGTATACTTAACAATTATATGTATAAACTATTTTTCCGTCCAAATCATTACAACCTCTCTTGTTTGTTCATCGTGAGGTGGCATATAGGATCGAGAGAGAAGAAAAGTAAATATTGTGATGAAAAGATGAGATTTTAATGTGAATAATTGAAGACAAATATGAACACTATAGGATGAATAAACAGTAGGAAGTGAAAAATAATGTTTTGGTTAGAACAGCACCGTCCACCTTTGTGTTCATAAAACCATGTGGTTGCGACTGAAGGCCACACCGTCCTTGTTCTATGTTCTGTCTCAATCATTGTGATATATGTATGGCATTCCAACCTCTGTATATCTTCACCTTAAACTTTTCCTATGTTTATCTTCATTGCTTTGAGAGTTAGGTATATGTGTGGTTCGGGATATAAACGAGGGTGAAAGCTTATTGGATCAAACTTTGTGAAAAATAACGTGTTATGCATGGTGGAGTTTGCACATAGCTAATGTTTTATTAATAGCAACAAGTTATATCTATTCCATAAACAACCCGACAAGAGAGATTAAAATTAACTTTACTATAGGTTTCGGATCTATCAGGTCATACAAATCAGAGCATTCAACTGATACTCTTCTATTCAAAGTGAGAATCGTGTCTTATGAGCAGGACGAGACCATAAATTATCTTTTACTTACCGCTGTAAAGTGATTACCAAAATATGAAATATATGTAACAAATGAACTCGGAACTTGAGGGTAAGCCATAATCAAATTTAAGTACATTTTGAACATTTTCATCTTTTAGAGCTAAACCTCAAAGGTGGTATGTTATGGAAGGGGGTGTGGATTGCTATAGTGTGGACTTTACGGAATCATAGCAATAATATTTTTTTAGGAGTGGTGTACCAAACCCAGACCCAAAAGAAATTTTTAGTTTGATCCAAGTGAGGGTATGGACATGGTTGAAAAATAAAATGACAAATGTTAATTTTTCATTTTCTGATTAGTGTTTATGTCCTGTTCTGTGTTTAAGGTTCATAACTTAGAAACCCTTTATCCTTTTCGCTTTACTTTGCTAGGTGCAATAATAGGTTACCTGTATAGGTTTTCTAACTTATAACCTAGACTTTACGATCTAAAATGCTTGCTTTTTTTTTGTAGAGATGGTCTTCAACTTTCTATCTATGGATTAATCAAAATCTATTATATGTTTGGATGAGCTCTTTACAGAGTAGGTATAGGGAGAGGTTTACGTGGGAATTCATTGGAACCACTATCTTTATTTGCATGCTAAATATGCAAGAGGAGTGATTGTAACTTGTAACAAGTCGATATTTTGTGCTTGAGGACTGAGTATAACATAAATTAGTAAAAAGAATACCTCTAATACTCACCTTACCTATATGTATAGGATAATATTCATAACTCTTTGTGAAAATTTACAAACAGATGAAAATGATCTTGATAGTTAAAACTATAGGCTATACTTGTTAGTTTGTAATTGATGAACTAGTTTTTTTATGTGTAAAAGAGTTAAATAACCCCTAAGTGCTTTATTATTAATATAACGTTGATTTGCCAATAAAAAAAAATAGCGTGTGAGATCCCTGAATGATAGTACAAGTTTACTTCTTAATATCAAGAACAAAAATATGTTGTTTTAGAGATTTTAAAAAATGTATTTCATCTTAAAATTATTTTAGCTAAAGTTTCTTTTAATTTTTTTTCTCTCAAAAAAGTTACCCGAACGATTTTCAAAAATTATAATTAGATTTAACTAATTTAGGAAGAATAATGCGTCATACCAAGTTTGATATTAGGCCTATATTTACCAAAAATATGTATTTATATCATACAATTTTATAGTATCATGTCCTCAAGTTTTTACATTTTCTTATTCGTAAATCCTATCCTCAAGTCTTACAGTACTTTAGGTTGTATCTCTAACTTTTATAACCGGCAAAGTGTGAAAAAAGAGAGCTTACATTTTCGTAATTTAAAATCCAAAATTATATTTATAAAAATATAAAGACCTAATTGAATTATTAAAAGTATGTGAACAAAAACACGTATTTTGTTAAAAAAATTAATGTGAGTTAAAAGTTTTATATCTAATTAAAATAAATAACATACAATTAAATTGACTCATAACTTATTGATAAATTGATTGATTTAAGATATTAGAAAAGGTTTAAACTTCTATATGAAATTTTCACATATATATATATATATATATATATATATTTTTTTTTTTTATTGTAATGTTATTTAATTGTTTATCATGTTATTTGCATGCAGAATCGATTCACGACTCGCTGAACACAATGATAAACGTGTGTTTTTGTCTTCAGTCAGCAAAAATCCTAGGTTGTTCAACTGTTTAAGCGACGGTGTCTGAATTAATTATGCAATGAATTTGGACCAGGTTGTTCTAATATAAGGATATGTTCAATAGTCTTACGGGCAAATATTTTGCATGCATGGTTTTTCATCAGCATGATTTTCATTTTCCGGCATGTTGTGTTTTTCAGGTGACAGATCCACTTGAGAGCGTGGGTAGCACAAGAGAGTGAAGCATTACCTAATGAAAAAAGGTTGTTTCATATCATTTGATAACTTGTATAAAATAAAATAGTCTTAATAAAAATTAATTTTTATATTTTTATAGAAAAGAGAAAATAAATAGTTATAAAAAGTAATATCAAATGGTACTAAAAAAAAATATGTCAAAATACTATTATCTTTACCTAATAAGGTTAAAATGTTGGTTTCGTTTATCTAATTACTTAATTAGGCCAAACTAAAATGGGGACCAGGCTTTCAATAATTAAACTCTAATTGCTCTCATCCTCCTACCTTATAACTAATCACATTAGGCTAAAGATACTTATAGTATATTTAAATTATTTTCGTATAATATATTTGCTTGTAAATGGATTTATTTCAAGTATTTTTAAATCTTTAAATTCTTTTGACTAATAAAAAAAATATTTGGAAAAAGCATCTTAACTTCTCCCTGACTAAGTCCAGAGTAATAAAATAAAGTTATGAATAATTAAATTGAAAATTGAAAAACAAAATCAAATAACTAAAAGTTGGTGAGAAAAATTACGTATAAATTTAATAAACTAAAGTTACGTATGATTAAAAATTAATGAACTAAAATTGCGAGAGAAAAATATTTAGAAACCAAAACTATAAGTTTTACAAAGTATAGGAATTAAAGATATAATTAAGCCTATATAATATATCAATATTATGTAGTACTCTGAACTAAGAAAATGATCTGGGATTAGTCTTCATAGAGAATATTGGTCGAATGGAATTTAATAAACTGGGTCAACGCAATATATCATTGCAATATAGTAAAAGAAAGAAAACAAAAATGTCTCTTATTAATATATATTTAGCATACACAAAAATGTCTCTTATCATATGCAGAAAATATTATTGGCAAGAATTGTGTATTTCTAACATTCGACAATTTAAATTTCAGTTTAGAATGATTTCTACGTAATCGGTGCCGTATTCGTTTTATGGACCACATATTTGGCCAATTGAATTAAACTTTCTGACTTTGATTTTTCCTAACAAAGGATTTAAATGTTAACCAAAGCTCAAGTTCAAATTTCGGCTACCCTATTTTGCATCTCAAAAGCATGAGTTTAACCTCACATGTGTTTGAATTGATGTCAAATAATGAGGTTCAAGTGTTTTTCAAAAATTTCATTTGGGGATAAACGCTTTTCTTCGATAAATCATACTCGGAAAACTTCAACGTAAGCTTTAATATTTTTGTAAAACAAAAAAACAAAAACAAAACGTAAGCTTTAATTGAAAAGAAATACTTTGACTTGGATTACACCAAAACCAAAATCAACACCGTTATTATCATTTCCATTTTTGGCGGCACACACACCATCACCATCTTCCGCTCTTTCGTCCACACTAGACTGTTTGCATTTGTTGCATCACAAAGTCACAATAAGATTTTTCATCATCTTTTAACGTGTAAATGAACAACATAAACATGATTCACAGGTAGGAAAGAAGGATCTTGTGATTCCTTCCATTCAATTTTATGGGGAGCCTAATATTTCGTTTTAATTTATATGATTCTTTGTAATTTACTTTATTGCTACATGTTAATTTTGCCTGTTTTTCCTTTTAAGTGAGATTCAATATCATCGAAAGAAAAAACATGATAGGCTATCACATAACAACAAATCAATAAGTCATAATTTGCACAAAAATATATAGTCAATTTGACTTATAAAATATTAAATTATGAGAATAGTGTTTAGGAAGAGTTTAGATGTGACCTATTTGAAAAATTGAAGCATTGTATCAACTCAATTTTTGATATGAGAGTACTTATTAATAAACTAGTCACACGAGATAATTTATGTAGTAGAGATATATAATTAAAAAAGTAACACGTGTGTTATGTGTGGAACCACAAATAAAAATGTAAGTCATTTATTTTGTTTTAGCTATAAGGTAACAACACAAATATGACAAATTTGTGACTTTTGGATAGAAAGAACTTTTATTTATCATAATAGTGCAAAAATACATTTTAGCCAATTTGAACTCATAAGATTTAGTAACAAATGTAATTATATGTGACAAAGTATGTGGTTGACTATCATTTGTGATATTTGAACTCATAAAAAATGGAGTTATTTTTAGAAATGCAACAATAGACGTAGAGGAAGTTTTTATGTTAGCATAGACTAGAGCATGAGCCTGATCATACATAAATATTTTATAATATTTTCTTACTCTGACTAGTGTTAATGTCTCAGTACATGTCTACTTTTAGTTTAAATCAGGTAAAAACTAAGTTTAGGATGAATCAACCTTGTTCTTTAATCTTATAGTTTGGTGAATCACGATCGACTTATTCTTTGTGGTTTGATTAATATTTAAGGACCGCTAAAAAACAACACTTTTTACCATTGTTCAAAGTGGAAACAAAGACATACTAGATGAAGATCAACAAAGATGAACAATGATGAAGATATGATGTGAAAATTAGATTGTTAATTATGTAAATTCATGTTTTTGGGGTAGTCAAGAAATTTTTTGATGTGTCTTATAAGGATGTATATTCTTAACAATTTATTGTGGTATGTTAATTGCTTTTTCTTTAATCTTGTAAGGAAAGATGTCCATAACGTGACAATTCCATGTTCTTTTTCTCTTTACTTCTTTTTTCCTGTTTTTATATTATGTTTCAGAAAATTTGATATCTATTTTCAATACATATTTGTTATTGTTATTGTTGATAAAAAAAATCATATTTTACAAGAGATACTTGATACTGATAAAATCCTAACTTTCAATTTTTTTAAGTAATTAATTATTTAAATATTAAGTCACAAGTTATTCTGTGTGTTCTTTTTCTACCGGTACAAATGAAGTTTTTTTAGAGTTTAGAGAACTGAATGACGAAAAATGTTAATTTAGGTATTTTTTTAAAAATGTAAAGTTTTACGCCGTCTGTGGGGATCGAACCCACGACCACGTGGTTAAAAGCCACGCGCTCTACCGCTGAGCTAAGACGGCTTTGCTGATAGTTAAAACAAATATATATAATGTATTTATTGTACTCATACGTTCCAAAAAATATTATCTAAATTTTCAGATTATACGTCTCAAGAAAACAGAAAAGGAGGTGAGAGGAAATTTGAAATAAGCAAATATAAAAACACATTATAGACTACATGTTTTGAAGTAAGATTAAGCATATTCTAAACCAACATGTCATTAATCCAAGTGATATTAAATTCGATTTTCATGTTCGAATCATGATTAAATATGGAAGGCTCATTAAAGGTCATTGTCTAAATTTTTCCAATAGACATTATACATTAACAAATTCACTAATACACATTTCATAAATTAGGGCTTTGTTAATATCAGTTAACATCTTTATATAATTATATAAAGATGTTTTCACTATTGTAGATAAGTTAAAAATAGAAAAATAAAAGACAAAAACATATTGGTGATGGAGGAAGAAATGGGTGTACGAAGAAAAAGTCTTACTGTTGTATCCAATGATTTGGGCCGAAAATTAATGTAACAGCCCATTTTACATATTTAAGGCCATGAGAAATTAAATAGGACACGTTTGCTTCTAATAATTTTCTCTTTCGCATTTTTTTTGTTATTTGTTAATGTATTTTGAATTATAAAATCTGTATTGTGATTTGTACACATGTAAAACATGTTTGAAAGTATTATACTATTGTTTTCGAACTGTGAAATTTGCATCCGACATTCCGAATAGTCATTTTGATATATATATTTTTATATTGGAAACTGATTTTTTCAAAGTGCACTTTTTACGTTTTGAATATTTTATTCTGAAAATGCCTTTGAAAACAGTGAACTCAATTTTTTTCTGGTTGTTCAAAGGCTTCATCGTTGCCACAAGATGCATTGAATGTTTTCTTAGACCAATTAACATTAATGTCAGAAATTAAAGCCCATTTTTTTATTAAAAGAATTTGTACATATTATTTATATTATTTTCACAAAGAGAAATGATATAATCTAATGTCTAATTATGTTTTAGGTGAACTAAAAAACACTTAAGCAAACACAACAATGATGTAACAGCTATGCCAAAGAAATTGTGAATTTTTCCAGACATTATAAAATTCTTTGATTTTCTTAGCATCGAGTTTTAAGGTGAACGATGTAATGCATGCCTACAGCTAACCCCGCAAACTTTTGAAAGTATCTTCAAATTTGGTTACCAAAACACGTTCTTTTGTAAATACTTAATTTTGTATTATTTTATTATCCAATCCAAATGAAGTAATCTTTTTAACTTCCACATTTTTTTTTTTCAAAGGCAGAATTTGAATTTTACTAAGTTTGGTATTAACACGAGGTGTGAACAAGAACAGCCAAAATAAGGTATCAAAGATCACTAAGACAATATTATCCCTACCTCCTTTCAACATAATGTAAAGGTTGCACTACAATTATTCTACCTTACCTGCTTATAGTATAAATATATATATATATATATATATATATATATATATATATATATATGACCAATTGAAGTAATTTGTGACACAAAATTCATATAACCCAAATGACTCTTCATACATAGATATCTTTTATGCATTGTGATAAGTCATCGATAAAAGTGGTGTTGGATTTGGTTGTGTTTTAAGGTATGCATTCTCATTAGGATAAAATCAAAACACTAAAATGATTTAAACATGCATATTCTTTTCCCACACATTTTTAGGCACGGGTAATTTGAACTAACCAGAGACATATTTATGGATAATGTTGGTTATTGTTTTATCAGCATGAGTAATGTTGATAATCAAACAAAACCAGAAAGTAATGGGTAATGCTACAATAAATTATGAGGTACAAGAAGAGTTGAATCGTAAAGATTTTGACGATGACAATTACGAGGAACCACGAACCAAATATTGGAAGATTATTGGAAAACTATTTAGTTATTGTTTAAAGCCTCTTGTAATAAGTTCTTATTGTATGTAGTTGTTTAAGTTAGCTTAGAATTTCATAAAATTGTGGCAGACACTTAATATTTCTGTAACGTTTTTATTTTTGCAAAATGTACTATGATAATCAATTATCCTAAGTTTTCTTCAGTTTTCAAAAATGCCACTAAAATAATTGATTATCTTAGTGGATAATCGATTATTAGCGAAAAAAATTGTTTTTAGAAACTACTCTGAAATAATCGATTATCATAAGCGATAATCAATTATCTTTGGCAGTTGGAACTTGTTTTTTCAGTTTCTTGACCTAATTTTTAAAACGCTATTTATAGAGCTCATAACAACTTTCAAAAACACGTTTCTGAGAATCAGAATTTTAGTATTGTGATTGCTAAAGAACTGCCTAAGTGATTTTTAAGAAAGGACCTTTGAAAAAACTAATGCGGATAGAGCAATAACTTTTACCAAGTGGGTTCTTGGGGAATTGACTGTTGTTGTTGCTGCTAGGAAAGTTGGTCATCCTCTGTGTGTTTCAGAGGAAGTGTTTTCATCTCTTGTGTGAGATGTGTTATCTAATTACTCTCTTTTATATGGTTGTACCGTGTTTGTTTTAATGATTTAGTTAATCTCCTTATTTGAGATATTAAAAACTAGACGTAGATTCTTTTTGATATGAACCAGTATCAATACTTTTGTTCATCTTCTTCCCTACTCTATTTATTAAACCGCACTTGCTTTAAATGAACTGAATCTTTCACTTAAAATAGAAAATTTTTGGAAAAAAAATAAAGTCTTAATTTTTATTGATAAACCAATTCACCCCCCTTTGGTTTTTGTCCATACGTGAATTAATGGTTGTCCATTGATTCGAAAATGGTTGGACAAAACTAAACCTTTGCTGAGAGTGCCTCTATTAAAAGACCTTCACTTTTTTGTGAGTGAAAATTATGTCTTTTGGAAAGTAAGAATGCAATTTTTTCTCGGATTTCTTAATCAGGATTTTGGGATGCAGTTTTAAATGGTTCTTTTATTCCTGTGATAATTGTCGATGATGTTCATGAAATTAAACCCTTGCTCATTGGACTGTAGATGAAAGCAGAAGAGCCCAATATGATGTATGGGCAAGAAAGATAATATCATCTGCTTTAACCCTTTACGAATTTTATAGGATATCTATTTGCTCTAGATTTACATTTTTTCAACCTAATTTAAATTTGATTAAAACAACAATGAATCCACGTTAAATTCAAGAGATCAATCTAATGAATCTGACTATTAGGTCTATTAGATATGGGTTGGGCCGAGTAGACTCAACCTTTCTTCTTAGGTCATCTCGGCTCAACCATAGGTCCTCCTCGACCTTCGGCTAGAATCAACTCTGTCTTACCTTTGGTTAAGGTCGATTCAGACTGATCTTCAGTCGATCCAACTCGGTCAAACTTCGTTCAAGCTTTGGTTGAGGCTAACTTGGTCGAACTTCAGCTACGAGCAACTCGGGTGATCGTCGATTGGGGCTAATTCAACTGACCATCGATTGGAGTTGGAACTAAAAACTTGTTACGAGATTGGCAAATGTACCAAATCGTACAAGTAATAAAGTGAAAAGTCCAAGTATCGGTTTCCAAGATACTTGTGCAACAAGTGAAAACTATTGCAATTCATAACTCAATTAGACAAACAAATTTCATGAAAACAAAAATAAAATTCTTTTTGTATTTTTATCAAACATGTGGTGTACAACAATATATGATAAAGGCTTCACTGAGATTGTGTTTCATGATTCAATTCAAAGCAAAAACATCAAATAATATATTTCTAATTCTTTCTCTAGAATTCACACCATTTGTAACAAGTAATGTCTTACCGACAAGTCTAAATGTGAATCATAAAAATCATATGTCTACCAATGTTTATTATAAGTTTGCATTAATATCAAGATTTTGATGTTATGAATGACTAAATGTTCAACATCTATGTCTAAAATGTGAAATCTATTACTTGTTCTATCTTAGTAAGATTTATCAAATTATCTCTCAATCAGCAGTTACCTTCACATATGCAATCAATCTAGCATATGCAATTAAAACAAGAATAAAACACAAGAGTGATGAAAAAGAATTATAATGAATAGTGAAATTCACATAGAGTTAAGAATACATTATGATAGATAAGAGAGTTACTACTCCTTAACATTCTGAATATTAGAATAAGAATAAAGATGAATACTACTCCTTCCGAATGTGCTTTTATCCTCTCTCCTTTTAGGTCAAATGTCATTTTCCTGAAAAAAATTATTCTTTTCCTCCCTCTCCTAAATGGGTGTTTATTTCCTATAAGGGTTGTTGATTTTTTTTTTTTATTCTCATAATAGATTACACTGAATCCATTATTTCTAAAGTTCAGTTTTTGAAAACTGAACCAAAAATAATTTCTCTTTATAGAAGACAGATTAATATTTCTGTAATTAACTACCATCTTTTAAGCATAAAAAATATGCTCATGACCCGAACACTACCTTATTTAACATGTACAAGACAAACATATAACACATTAGATCGATGTCTTTCAATCTAATGAGTCAAGCATAAATATATATACAAAGAGGTTATTCACTTGGTTACAATTAAAGTCACGTGTTTATTTGCTTGGGAAAAAAATAGAAATGTTGAAGCTTTCACGTGTTTCACATGAATCTCAAGACAAATAGAACTTTAGATTATTTGAGTCAACATTTACTTTTAGGAAAAAAAAAACCATATTTAAACTTGTTTTTGACTACCATATTATAAATAATGAGACATATTTATTGCTTAATTTTCGTTAACTAATTTCTATTAGGGAATTTATAGGGTCTTCTATGTTAACTATTTTTTTCCTAAAACATGTTATTATGTGTATATTCACATTTGATATATATATATATATATATATATATATATATATATATATATATATATATATATATATATATATATATATATATATAATTTAAGTAGTTAAATATATTTTTCATTGGTAACTATTATAAAAAAATTGTATTTTATCTTTAAACCAAGTTATAAATTATTTCACCTCTAAGTTTTATAAAAATAATGTAAAATATCATTTCAACAAAATGACATGTGGAAATGAAGTTCAACTAAACACTATAGTATACCTTTCATATGTATGAAATTCAGAACCAAATAGATTATATACTTCTACTTTAGAAACAAAATATGATTTCTTACTATAATTATAAAATTGGTAAGAAATAGACTTAAGCTTAACCCAATCTTACATAATCAACTTCTAAAGTGAAGTTTGCACCTCATCTATATATTATAAAATTGTCTTATTTTTAGTCGATGTGTGACTTCCAACAAGAATAGAAAACATAATTAATCTTAATCTAATACACTACTTAATTAGATGGTGTATATTAAAAAGAAAGAAAGGTTAGTAATAATTAGAGATGGAAAAGTGTAGAAGTAATATCCTATATTTTATTTGTGAAAATAGTAAGTAAAGTTGGGGATGGTGCATGGAAAACATGAATTGCATGAAATTTCCCTTTTATCAAGTTATGTAGGAGCTAAACACAAGACTACACTTCACTCACTTCAAATTAGGCCGTTTCACGTTTAACTTGCTGACAAATTGTCTCGTGCGAATTGTCTAGTGAAGATATAAGAGATGGGTCTCACTTACTTAGGAGATTTAGCCAATCATAAAAGTTTTTTCATCTTTCATGCTCACATTTTATGGCTTTATCTTCTGGAGATGAATGAGATGGGACCAATTTCTTCACTCATTTACCCAATCATACTCTTTGGGACCCTCTTCTGTCTTTTAGATACACAAATCAGTGTTATTCCACCATCTCATATGCAAATTTTTTTTATCTTTTTCTTAGTTTTGGCCCCTGCAACACAACCATAAATTTCTCTCATGGTAAAAGTGCATGACAAGCACATTCTCCAAAGCAGAAACAAACCCTGGCCATCCAAATCCACCATACACTGTCATATATATTAATTGTGATCCACACAATTTATCACAAAAACAACTTTTTAAACACAAAAATAGAAAAAAAATTTCGGTCATAACATTTTAAGTAAGTTTCAGTTGAGTCACTTTTGTTTTGAGACACGTTAATAAATTGTTTTTTTTTAATGTATGTTTTACACATAGGAGTTAATATATATACTTTTTCTACATTCTAAACCCTATGGCACATATGTCAACTTAAGAAACACATGATACATGAGTCCTATAAGAAATACAGGTGAGTACCGTCACGAGCAATTTAGATTCTCTGATTTTTAATTTTTTTTAATATACTATTCTTCTACTAAACAATATAAAATTTGATAATTTGTAAATAACCTAAAATTTATCTAAGTTAATTGTTAATAAAAAATATAGTTTCACCCGTAATAGTTAAAACTTCTCGTAGCGAGATTTGTATTTCTTGGACATATAGTTTCATTCGCTATCGTTTCGTTATCTCACCATCAATTTATTAATATTTAGTTTCACACATAAAATGTATATACCTGAACTATAGATAAAACAATTTGATAATATATAAATAGATGCACACCTCACCTTACATATATATCATTAAATACTTGATACTAACTCTTAAAATAAATGTCCCTTAAGGTCAAATGAAAATAAAGTACATTTTTTTTCAATGTATCAATAAAGAAAAAAAAATCAACACCAAACGTAATATTAAACTATGTTTATAAAAACCTAAGCAAGTATAGAGAACTAGTGAAAGTTGAAAAGAAACACCTTCAAACATAATACATAATATTGTTATGACGACTGAGGAGTTCTTATCATCAAAACAGACGTCGTGAATATTTTGTAATTACGATAAAAATTTTACGATGATTAGTTAAGAATTGTCCTTAAAAGTTAAAAATCAGAGAGAAAAATAACAGTTTTATTACATAATTATCATTAAAACCATATATATATA
>Ga0209589_1002940_pt1 | contig 29742 bp, 20 predicted proteins | sample CowpeawhiteBW_FD_187525 | JGI IMG/M metagenome (GOLD analysis project Ga0209589, IMG submission 187525) | Root nodule microbial communities of legume samples collected from California USA - Cow pea white BW (SPAdes) (version 2) | ecosystem: Host-associated > Plants > Roots > Nodule | place: USA...
GAATAGGTTGCTATTAACCAAAGCCTAAACGTGAAAGGTAGGAAGAAGAAATATAATTCAAATGTTGGAGTTAATTATAATTAGTTTTAGAAACTAAGGTACAAAAATCAAAGGTTGGAGTTAATTAGAATTAACGTAACAATCACTCAAAGTAATAAGAGGCTAAAGCAACCGTGTTAAAGGATTTGGCAAGAGAATTAGGAATGCAATGAGGCTTAAGAAATAATAGATTGAAACTGAATTAGAACCTCACTTAAATAGATTTCATTGCACCAAGATAAGGAATGCAAGTAGCATGCTCAAATGCACTGTATAAAGCTTACACAAATACAATCTTGGCCTCTAAAATTACTATAAAATTGGGAGTTATCACACCCCCAAACTTAGGCCTTTGCACTGCTAGATAAATAACAAAGAAAAGGAAACAAAAACTAAGCCCAAGACTCAATAACAAATTTCACAAGCTATAAATGCTGCCATACAAATTATTGGTTCAATGTCCCGAGTTAAATCCCAATTTGCCTCAAGAACCACTCTTGAACAAACCAAGCCCATTTTATAAACTAGAATCGTGCAATTGGAATTGTGCAAATTCCCATTCAGACCCAAACAAAGGAAAGCACAATACCATTTAATCATAGCATTGGCCAAATCGCAACTAAACAAATGAAAGCACAACATCAAATAATCACAGGTGTTATATTTAATTGCAAATGCTCAGGGACAAATTGACAGAAACATAGCAGATGCATCATAACAGCACAGGATAAACTAAACATACCAACACTTCCTCCATAGTTAACATTATCAGTTCCACTAACCTTCGTCGATGGTGCAATCACCAATTTAGCAGCCTCTATCGCGCCAAGAGCTATCCTAAAAACTGTGGCACTATGAAACAACGATCATCCCTCGCAGCCTCAATGTTCATCACACAAACAAAAACACAAAATTAATAATAGAGGGATGAGATGGCGAAAAGAAGAGAATCAAACCCTACTCACCAGAATTTTCTCCGCCAATGTCGCGGCAACAGAACAATGGCAGCGGCGACACCGTGACGGTCTAGTCGAACGGGACACCCTCAATAGCGGTTGCGCGGGGACACCGTCCTTCCTCTCAAATCTCTGGTAGCAAACCCTCGTCGCGATGCAATGGATGATCGTGAAAGGTGTTCGGCGGATGAGGGTTCAGAGTGAGTGCTGCATTGCGGGGAAAATGAAGTGGGTAAAGTGAAATCTGAAATGTTTAAGTCATTTTGTCGAGGCCCTTACTGAAGGATTTACCGACAGCACAATCCGTCGACAAGGGTTTAACACTTTTACCGACGCAATTACCGATGGAATAGCTTTCTCATACCATTTATTAACGGATCACCGACAGAAATATCCGTCGGTAAATTCGACGACGATATTCGTCGATAAATCCGTCGGTAATCAACTATTTGTGGCGGAAATGGATCTGTTGGTAATATTTCGCCGGAAATAAATAAAATTCTTGTAGTGATCGCACACCGGAAGTGGATCGACTTCGGATTGCGTCTTTTTACATGGAGGGACCAGCTCTCAGTTGGTTCCAGTGGCTGCATCGGAACAACATGATCCTTTCGTGGCAAGAGTTTCCTCAAGCTCTCGAGGTTCATTTTGCCCCTTCTTATTACGAGGATCCTCGTGGTTCTCTCTTTAAGTTGACACAGAAAGGTTCAGTACAAGATTACTTGAATGAGTTTGAACGGCTTGCTAACCGCATTGTTGGTCTTCCTGTGAATTTTTTGTTGAGCAATTTTATTTTTGGGTTGACACCGGATATCCGTCGCGAGGTTCAAGCGTTGCAACCTCAGACTCTAATGCAGGGTACGGCGTTAGCTAAGTTGCAAGAGGACAAACTCAATGACCAACGTCGTTCAGTACGACATCGTCTTCCCGTATCATCCTCATCGGGACTGCCGTTGCTTCCCACACCTTCTCGGCCACCGACACCGTTATCCAACTCGTCCAAACCGTAGTATAAAAAGTTGACTCACGAAGAGATGTTGGCCCGTCGTGAGAAAGGATTATGCTACAAAATTCAGTCCAGGTCACAAATGCAAGGGTCGTTTCTTTCTTTTAGTTGCTGTTGATGAGGAAGATGAAGTCCAAACCAAGTCCCCACATTTAGAGGCGGATCCTAGTACGCTTCATCAAGAAGGTGAAGATCTAGGCCAAAGTGAAGCCCAAATAAGTTTCGACGCTTTGGCTGGGTTGCCAGCCCCTAAAGCTCTTCGCATAGTGGGCTACATCTCTAACCAGCCCACTACTGTTCTGGTAGATGGGGGGAGTAGTCATAATTTTATCCCAGATAGAATGGCACGTTTTTTGAATTTGAGGACTCAGCCCACTAAAACACTACGAGTAATGCTGGGAAATGGTAGTGAGCTTGAGTGTGATAGCATCTGTCCAAGGGTGGAATTGAAAATTCAGGGTCATAAGTTCCTGGTGGATCTCCATGTGCTCCCCAATAGTGGTGCTGACATAGACCTTGGCATCCAATGGCTCAAAATTTTGGGTCCTATTGTCACCGATTATTCCCAACTCACTATGAAGTTCGTTAAGGATGGGAAATTTGTGGAGTTTAAAGTTGATGCCCCCCCAAAGCCCAATGACATTTCAGCTCAACAGGTTAAACGAATTCTACAAATACATGCTACTGCAGGATTTTTTCACATTCGTATGCTGCCTACTACACCCTCATCAAATTCATCTAACTCACACGCCATCCCTAACCATCCTATTCATCAAATATCGACCCTCTTAAAGAAATACTCTAAACTATTCCAAAAACCGGCATCCCTACCACCTTCTTGTCGTATAGATCACCAAATACACCTCATTCCCAATTCCTCACCAGTCTATGTACGTCTGTATCGATATCCCCATTTCCAGAAAGCAGAAATTGAGAAACAAATTGAGGAGATGTTGTCTGATAGCATGATACAACCAAGTCATAGCCTTTTTTCTTCCCTGGTCTTGCTTGTCAAGAAAAAGGACGGTAGTCGGAGATTTTGTGTTGACTTCTGTGCCCTTAATGTTATCACCATCAAAGACAAGTTTCCCATTCCCACGATCGACGAGATCTTAGACGAGTTGGGGGGAGCTTCGTGGTTTTCAAAACTGGATTTGCGGTAAGGATATCATCAAATTCGCATGTCTGAAGCTGATATCCCTAAAACTGCCTTTCGCACGCATCACGGGCATTACAAGTATACGATCATGTCGTTTGGGCTTTGTAACGCCCCTTCAACATTTCAAGCAACTATGAATGAACTGTTAAAACCATTTATGCGTAAATTCCTGAGTGTTTTTTTTTACGACATACTGGTTTATAGCAGGTCACTAGAAGCTCATATTCACCACTTGGAGCTGACTTTCCAACAATTAATACAGGGCGAGTTTTTTTTTATCGTGGGACTAAGTGTTTGTTTGCCCAGTAACAAGTTGAGTATTTGGGGCATGTGGTTTATGCGGCTGGTGTGGCATCAGACCATTCAAAAATTCAGGCAATGTTAGATTGGCCACCCCCTACCACGATCAAAGCATTACGTGGCTTTCTGGGATTGACAAGCTTTTATAGGCGATTCATAAAAGGGTATGCAACCATAGCTTTTCCCTTGACTGCACTTTTAAAAAAGGATGCATTCCAGTGGACCAGTGAAGCTCAAACCACTTTTGACACCTTGAAGACAGCCATGATTGAGGCACCGGTCTTAGCATTACCCAATTTTGACTTGCCTTTTGTCTTGGAGACTGACGCATCTGGCTTCGCCATGGGAGTGGTTTTGATGCAGGAGGGTCATCCGATAGCGTTCCATAGTAAACCATTCTGCCTAAAGCTCATGCGTTCATCTACCTATGTCAGGGAACTTCATGCCATTACCAACGCCGTTAAGAAGTGGCGCCAATATCTACTAGGACATTTCTTTACAATCCTCACGGACCATCGTAGCCTCAAGGAGTTGATGTCGCAAGTCATCCAAACGCCGGAACAACAAGTTTATTTATCGAAGTTATTGGGCTTCGATTATTCCATACAGTATAAAACAGGGAGCACAAATGTAGTGGCAGATGCGTTGTCCCGTCCTTTTGATTTTGGTGACAGTCATCTCTTTGTTCTATCTATGCCTCGTTTCTTATTTCTTGAGGAACTCCGTAAGGCTCTCCTTACAAGTGCTGAATTTGTTCAATTATTTAAGGATGTACAAAATGACTCAAATGTTCCGGCGCACTACAACATCCATCGAGACCTCTTGTTGTACAAAGGCAAAATCTGGTTAAATCATGACAATCCCTTCGTTCCAATATTGTTGGAGGAATTTCACAACACTCCACTCAGTGGGCATACCGGGGTTGCTAAAACTTTGTCGATGCTCCAGCATAATTTTTATTGGAAAGGCATGCGTGAGGATGTTCAAAATTTCGTTGCTCACTGTGCAACTTGTATGCAAACCAAGTATGAAACTAAGCGGCCAGCCAGACTATTGCAACCTCTTTCTATTCCAGTAGAACCATGGGTTGACTTGTCTTTGGATTTTATTACGGGCTTGCCACTCTTCCAAGGCTGTACGATCATTCTGGTGGTTGTTTACCGCTTCTCGAAGGGAGCGCATTTTGGAATGCTACCCACGCATTTCACATCCTTTAAGGTCGCACAACTTCTTTTGGATATGATTTGTAAACACCATGGATTCCCTCGTAGCTTGGTCTCAGACCGAGATCCAATTTTCATTAGCAAATTTTGGAGAGAATTATTCCGGTTGTGTGGCACCAAGTTGCGCATGAGCACCTCTTTTCACCCGGAAACGGATTGCCAGACAGAGGTTTTAAACAGGTTCTTAGAACAGTACCTACGTTCCATGGTTCACAACAAACCGAATGATTGGGGAAAATATTTAGGCTTAGCAGAGTGGTGTTACAATACAACCACTCATTCAGCCACTAGAATGTCTCCTTTTCAGGTCACGTATGGGAAAGAGCCTCCTTCGATTCCTCAATATTTGGTGGGTTCCTCGTCAGTGGAGGCAGTTGATTCTCTACTTTCAACTCGACAAGACATGCTAATTACTCTTCGAAGGAAACTCCAAAAGGTACAAGATCAGATGAAGGCAAGTGCAGATGGCAAGCGAAGAGAGGTGGAGTATCAGGTTGATGATTGGGTTTATGTGAGGTTGCGACCCTATCGCCAAAATTTTGTTTGTGGTTCATCTTATGCGAAGCTAGGCAAGCGGTTTTATGGCCCATTTCGCATACTGGCACGAGTTGGACATGTTGCTTACAAGCTAGAGCTGCCTTCAAATTCCAAAATTCATCCAGTTTTTCATTGTTCGGTGCTTAAAGCTCATCGCGGTCCTATTCCTGTTCACCAAGTTGAGATGCCAGTTGAAACCCATGGTAATAACCTGACAATTACTCCTATGGCTATATTGGATTCTAAGATAAACAACTCCACGAACCCTCCTGTGAAATTCGTTTTGGTACAGTGGAAAGGATTGACTCTGGAAGACACCACATGGGAAGATTGGAATGAATTGCAGCTGAATTATCACCTTGAGGACAAGGTGATTTTCCCAGGGAGCAATAATGATAGCAGTACAGGCCCAAATGAAGAAATCAACACCATCCACCAGACCAATGAGGCAGCTGACCCAATGATGTCAACAAGGGTTCGCAAGATGCCAAAATATTTAGTGGATTACAAACTTTGATACGTGGGGAGTGAGTGATGAAATATTGATATATTACGTGCCAGTATTAGAGTGTGTTTGTTATGAGTTTGTTATTCCCTGATTCTGTCTTATAAATGCTATGAAGGAATGAATGAAGTAATAACAAGAAAGTTTTCATCTATTCTCTGCCTTTTTTCTATAGGAGGTTCCTTGACCTCGAATCAAGGCTTCTTATTCATATCATATTATAATTAACCGAATTCGGATTAAACCGAAACCGCTCAACCCAAACCATTTAATGGTCGGAAGCATAGTTAAAAAATTTGAATTCGATTTGTGTTGGATTGCATAAATGAATCTAAATCCTACCCAAAACGACCTTTTGTTCATCAGACAAATTCCAAAGCGCTAATGATTTGGCAAGTGGGATGATAGTAGATCAAATTTATTTTCCCCCAAGAAAGAGAATTGCACTATCAGGTATAAAATCACGGCCCCTAAAATTTCATGATTCCTATGCATTTAAATTAACATTTAATCGGTATACACTTAAATAAATATTAAAAATATATTATATTATTATCATATTAATTTAAATAAATAATAAACTAAATAAAATTAGTATCATATATTATATTATTTTCATATCAATTTAAATAAATAAAATTAGTATCAATATGATTGACGCCAACTTAAATATGTAAATACTAAAATAAAATATAATTAATATCAACTTTATTGAACTAACGTTATTTTTATTATTTAGTGTTAACATAAATATTTTTATTTATTAAAAAATATAAAAATGATTAAAAATAATATAGCTGACATAAAAAGTGTAACATCCCATTTAAATAATAACATAATTAAATGAAATCTTATACCGGATAATATAAAGAGCTAAGTTGCGGAGTATAAGGTCACTCGTTACAGTTATTCAAGGTACTTAAAAGAAAATACTAAAGCTCACTACAATGCCTACAACCCAAGAGGAGTAAGAGATAGCTAGTATTCAAAATAAAGCCTTAGGGATAATACAATAAACAGGCCTTAGCCCTAAAGAAAAGCCCAAATAAAACGTGAAGTTCAACCCAAGTAGACTATGCAGCGGAGTCATCTCTCTCCTGTTGACTGTTAGGAATACAAGTGTGAGTCTAAGTCCCACATTGACCAGAAATGAGAAAGTAGAGCACTATATAAGAATAAAGACCCATAAACCCATGGCCTTAAGGTTTTGGGTTGAGAGTGGTGTCAATGTCTTATGTGGTTGGGCTCAGATCTCATTGGTGTTGTTCTCCCCAGTGAAACCCCCCTCTGTAGAACCTGACATTGACCACGAGTACCTCTCGCATTTGCTCCCATCAATAAATTGATGATCATCGCAAAGGTAGAAGAACAACATACAAGGCAATCAAACAAGCAAAGGGTAAGCTAGAGCCAAAAAGATTTCATCATGCAATCAGATATACTTTCACAGTCCAATATACACAGATCATCCAAGCATGTTATGACCTTCAAATCAATACACTAAGACTCGACTCGACTCATCCGGATACATATAACCTGGTTGGATTCAGCGGAGGCTTGCACTTGTGGTGATACCTCTGCTCACCCCCGAGCTGCTCACCCTCGAGCTATGTGTTACAAGTGTTACAATGAATCAATTCCCTCATATACAAGGTTAGCCCTTGATGGGTTTCAGGCCTCCTGCTACTCTCACCACAGGAGTCAGTCCGCTCTAAGTGAGACTAACTGACTCCTTAGAGTGTCAGGATGCAATCCTTACCTTGAATCCTTACCAAGTTATATAGATGGGGCACCACCATGGACACTCACTAATAAGGGCCATGTAATTACATCCCGACCACTGAAGCACGACTAGGAAGTCTCACCTAAAGACTCATGGATTTACGTACTAACAATATACCAATCACATTCCAAACAAACAAATAATATTGATCATGAATTTAACACCTCACGCCATCCTTTGTAACCCATCCTCATTCATATTCCATGTTGATTTCATACCATCCCATTCTTCTCAATTCGGGGATATAGAACTTCACCTTATACCAATACCATGCCATCAATGTAACATTATTGTTCATACTGAATTCATGACCACATATATAACCAACCATTTCATTGAAATCACATGCCAAAATTTATCCAAGTTCATCATTCACAATCCATGAATCACATCACTCATGCAAATTCATTCATCTCATACTTTATAAATGCATACCAAGACATACATATATCATAAAATAGTATTCATCTCAAATAAATGAGTGTCGACGTTTAAGTACTTGCAATTCCATACAATCAAGCACAACTCACAACCATAATTCTTACACCAAAATTCCCAAGAAAATTTATTATCATGAAACCAAAATCATTGTAGTAATGTGTGACACATTTCTCAAGCTACAGACATCTAATCGCCGATCCAACCGGTCAAACCATAAAATAGCATGTTATGAACCACATGTCAAAATTTGAGCTCAATCCAACGGTTAATGAGTCGGGAAAGTCAATTTTATTAAAATTGCGCATATAAGAAAAATACACAGTCGCCCAACGAGCCAAGGAACTCGCCCAGCGACTGTGCGACGCATCAGAATACAAGAAATGACGTCAAACATCACAGTTTCATTAATATTTGAACCCCTAACTCATAAATATACCAAAACTAACGTTTTCCAATCATTTCAGCATAAAACAGAAACGAAAACAAACCACATGTTTCAAAAATGCGAAAAAGAACCTAGCTTCCCTTATCTGGAAAAGGGCTAATATTGGACTTCGACTCTTAAGCCAACGAAACCAGTAGCTCCAAAGACAAATCTATGAACTAAAACAGTGGCACGACAAAGGAGATTGGATTCACACAGTGAGTCCCGACATAAACCACGAAAACAACTTAGAAAGGCTAGGTTCGAGAACTAAGTTACGTGAACGGGAGACGGAGGTTGAGCTCACTTGAACTTGGGTAGATCTCTAAACCCTAGCAGAGGTTCTGTGGAGAGAAAATGGGTGAGTTAGGACACTGATTTTTCAGAATGACTTGCAATTGAGGGACCTTGGTTGCTTTAGGGGCCTTGGCACCCTATGGGCCAGCCCTTTAGGCCCAACAGTGTGGCAGCCCTTAACATTAGGACACTTAATAAAAGTGGGTCGTACAAAAAGATTGATTCTATTAGTGTTAACTTTGCTTGTGTCGCTATAGCTTTAGTGGCGGATCTTCACAAAAAAATTTTTAGGGATCAAAATAATTTACTTAAAATTTATATGTTTAATTATTTTTATTAATTTAACAAAAATATATAATTGAGTATTGAATTTCTCCTTAGAAAAATGACTCCTCTAATTCTTCAAATCTTAAGAAACGATTTAATCCAACCCTTGGATCTTAGTATCATGTTTGAAAATATGTAAAGAAGATAAATAAGTAAATCTATCTTGTTTCCATCTTCATCGATATCTTCCCTTCTCTCACTTAAAAAAAGGAATCTATTATTTTACTTTTGATCAATATATTTATTTAAAAAAAATTAAGACTAAAAATAATTTATCAAAATTTAATCAAAAATTGAAAGACATAACTATTAAAAAAATTATATGATAATCAAGCAAAAATTAAAAAATGGTTATGAAAAAACATATATTATATAACTTTTCCTTCTATATTCATAAAAATATAAATATACAAAAACTTATGAGATGAAAAGAAATTAACTATTAAACTAATATATCAGTATCAAGAGATAACGGAGAATTACCTTTTTATCTTACAAAATGAAGCACAACACATGAAAGATGAGAACATAAAAAATGAATTTGTATTTAATTTCTTTTCTAAAAATAAAAAACAAAAGAAAACATGAAAAAGTGAAAGGTGACCAGAATATATGAGAGACTTAAAATGAATATAAAAAATATTTTAATAAATTGTTTTCTTTTTTTCTATGTTTAATTTTATATTTTATTATTTATTAGCATTAAATATTATATTTTATAAAATAATAAAAGTCTATCTAATTTAATTTTCATATTAATATAATATTATATATATATATATATGTATATATTTTTTAATTTTAAAATAATATATTTTTAAAAATAGTTAAAAAATTTGGAATACACTTTTTAAAAAAATTTAAAAATTTTGGGAGGTCATGGCCGCTAAACACACATTAAAATCCACCACTTCGTAGCTTACATTAATAACAGTAACAAAAAATATTTTTACTATTTAAAAAAATAAAAATAATTTTCTACTTTTTAATTTATTTTTCAAAAATATTTTTTCTTTCATATTATTTTAACGTCCGTTTAACCGATTTTAGTATTTCATATTTATTTTAAAAATTAATTTGATTTTTTATATGGGAGTCCTCATATGTTTCGTTCATAAAGTATGGTTGTCCCTTCCACCAAATAGCTCAGATAATCTAAATAGTAATTCTTGTGTTCTATAACTTTTCTCTAATAACTATCTCTCAAGTAAGTGATAATTTCTATAGAAAAATATTCTACAATTTAAAAATTCCTACAAATTCAACATTGTAGTTATGATTATAGGAAACTCCCTAGATGAATCCAGTTTCTATTATCTAGGTTTCCTTATTAAAACCATTGGGACAAATTCAACAAATTAACCTACCTCAATTTAATGTCACAACTCAACTCATCTTGTGCCAGTCATAATCTGTGAAAGGACCACAAAATTTCAGCTCTCAAACAAACCATTACTTTACCATTACTGGATCCTCGAAATATAATAATAGACATTAAATTTAAACTTAAATATTAATTTGGTCTACCTTTTATTGAGTTTATTTAATTTAGTATTTTTTTAAAAATTTTTGTCAAATTATTCAATTTCATCAATTTTTTAACATCTTCTAAATAATTAATGAACGATGTCTATTATGTGTTAAAGATTTTTCTGCTTTTTTATTTTTCTAATTTTAAAAAAATTGTCTAAGTGTCAAAGCCAACCTCGTGTCAAGTGTCAGAGTCAATTTCAATTTGCTTCCTATATTTATTATTTTTGTTCAATACTTCATATTTGTTTTAAATGAAGCAATTTTGTTCTTTTCTCAAAATGAGACCAAATTTAATTTTTATATAAATATTATACTATTTTTATTAAATATTTTTAATTCAGGATTACAAATGGTTTAAAATTAAAATGAAAATTTTAAAAGTGAGAACTAATACCACTTATTCAAAATTGTAAGAAGTTAAAAATTAGTCCCCACTTTTTAACCTCTTAAAAATTTTAAAAATCATGTTTTTAACCTCTTAAATTTTAAACCAATGGTATTACTCTCCACTTAATTTTTTTTTTTCTAATTTTAAACCAATTCCAGCCCTAAATTAAAAATATTTTATAAAGATATAAATTTTAATAAAAATATCGGTATAATATTTATATAAAATGAAATTTGGTTTAAATTTAGGAAAAGATAAAATTGTTCTAGTTAAGAAGAATAGATCTAAATTAAAAAAAAAATAACGAATATAGGAACCAAATTTAATTTAAAACATTGACCTTGATATGCCGTACTAACCTTACAACATGGCACGATACTGACTTGACACTAGGGATGTCAAAAATATTCGTACCCGTGGATATCCGCGGATAAAACCCGCAATGGATAGGAAATGGATACTAAAAATGGATACCCGCTACCCACGGGTACGGATAATTTTGATACCCGCATGTTAACGAGGCGGGTACGGGTATCATAGTATCCGTACCTGTGGATAACTGTACTCGCTAAAATTTAATTCACACAAATATCCTTATATATATATATATATATATATATTAGTAAAAAATATTCTGATCTAATATTTTCTAAGCTGCACATTTTATCTTTTTTTTGTCTCCATTCTTTCGGCTTCAAATATTGGTACGTTGTCTTCTTCCAATACATCCCTTGACATTCTTCTATTTCGCTTCTTTGAAATTGGGCATATACATCAAATCCTATATAGACAATGACGTTTATGGTATGCTTGTTGTCAAATGATGGAATCAAAATAAGAATACTTGACACGTGGCATTTGGGGGTTTATTATTTGATTATTTTTCAGAAATCAATCGGAGAGAGTGGACTTGTTGATCAAAACACTAATTAAATAATTTCCATTGTGTTGAACCGTCATTTTATATTTATTTTTATAATTATTTGGACTTGTATGGACTTGAGTTTGTTTGAACTTTATTTATAATTTATGACAGTGATGTATTTTATTTTATTTTATTTGAATTTATGATTAAATATTTATTTTTTAAATAATTTTGTAAATACTCGCGGGTACCCGTGGATATGAAAAAAATAGACGGGTATCCACATAATGGATACCCGACGGATATGGGTATGGGTACGAGGCGAATATTTATCCAGCGGGTAGGGTACGGGGGAGCTACTACCCGTACTCTACCCGCCCCGTTGACATCCCTACTTGACACACCAACATTTTCTTTTTAAATTAAAACAAAAAGTCACAAATCTAACATGTGACAAATACTATTTCTGTTAATTATTTAAACTGCGTTGACAAAAAAAATTAAATAAAATTAACGAAAATTGTGATTAAATTAAAAAAATATTAAAATGAAATTGAAAAACTCAACCAAATTAGAGATCAAATTAATATTTGAACTTTAAATATGTGAGAAGAAAAGTACATATTCATAACAATGTTTTAGAATGCTGACTTGTAATTTTTGTTTTAATGTATCATGAAATAGATATGCCAAAAATGTATATCACGCCAAACTCTTAATAAACATAATCCGGCACCATACAAGGCCTAGTAATCTATGGCAAAGCAATAACTAAAATGGCCCAAATGTATGAATTATGTAGTAGGATTTTGGATCCTTTGCTTTTAAGGGTGACTATGTTTCATTTAAGCACTAAAATATATTTATCAATTTTGTAATTTTATGATTATAAGTGAAAAATAACTAAATTGTATAAATAATTTGAGAAAGAAGGTAATAGATAAAATGTTTTAGTTATCAATTGAGAGAGAAATTTCTTTTGTTAAAGTTTGTTCTTAAATCATTAGATTTCATTAATAATTTTTTTAATTTTTATGATAATTTTAAAGATTTATCAACCGTATAATTACTTGTGGTGTCCAACTTTATGTGTTTTTTCTTTTCATTTATTAGAAAAAAATTTATATTTCCTGCCAATTTTGTTTTGAAATTTTTTTTATAAAAAATACTTACAAATTTTGTTATGAAAAAAAAATTGTAAGAAATTGCTATTAATATTTTTGCAAAATATTTTGTATAAAACACTTTTCGCAACAAATTTGGTTAGAAATACTTGCAAATTTTATAATTTTGTAGGAAATAATTATTCACGAAAAAATTACCTACAAATTAAGTCTTTTCTTGCAAATCTTTTCAAAAAATTTAAAAAAAAAAATTTCATATAATGAGAATTTTTAGTCATGATTTACAATTATATATATTAGAATCTCTTCCCCGTTCAACAATTTTAGAGTTATAATCATGATAATCTTGCAAATTATATAATTTTTTTTTATCAAGTTATTTTTATTTTATCATGGATGAAGTTTTACAAAATATTTTCAATGCTTTAGATGTCAAAATTATACGTCAAATCTTAATTTCACATCAATTATGTTCATATTGTGTTTATATCTTATTTTATATAAGTCCAAAATTAATATAGGTTATACTTAGAGAAATAAGTTTAATTTTGTTAGACTAAGAGGGGTCGAATTATTTTTATTTTTTTTTTCGAAATAAAAGTTCTTTCTTTAAATTTTTTTCAATTTAATGTAAATGGAGATATAAATTAAGAGAAAGAGCACACAAGAATTAATCTTGATGGCAAAAGTCAGAACTTCTGAGTGGTGGTGGATCAAAGTAATCTCAGAATCTACAAGAACCACGTGTACTGCACACACGTGTAGGTTGAAAGAGTCAAAACTTCTTTGTGGTTGTGGATCGAGCCTTCATGATGCCGTGCTCCAAAAATGTGTATCCCCTTCGCAACAATACGGGGTGCATCATTCAACTATTCTATCGTTCTTAGGTTGCTAGTCTTTCTTCATTCATCCAATACAAATAAAAAAGTGAGACAACAAAATTTTGTTGCACAACAAACATATGAAACCTTAACTAATTTAATATACAAGTAGGTTAATAATAATATTAAGTAATATGAAGTTCACATAATAAATGGTTGAGGTTTTTATCCATATCGTCAACCTCATCCTAACTCCAAAATAACCGATAAACATAGGACAATTTAGGATTGGATCCATACTGGAATGAGAATATATGTCATTCACTACAAGAAATTCTCATATTACATAGAATTTTTCTTATAAATTTGTTATAAAAATTTGTAAGAAAAGAATTTTTTCTGTCATTTTTTCTAAGAATTTAATTAGTAGGTAATTCTTTCGTGGGTAATTATTTCCTACAAAATTATAAAATTTGCAAGTATTTTCTAAAAAATTTCTTGCGAAAATTGTTTTATACAAAATATTTTGCAGAAGAAATTGGTAGCAATTTCTTACAATTTTTTTTTTCACAACAAAATTTGTAAGTATTTCCTACGAAAAAATTTTCAAAAGAAAATTGACAAGAAATATGAGTTTTTTTAGTAGTGCCTACATCATCTTCTTAGTAATTCGTCTCACAATTAACAAAGATAGGTGGGTGACAAATCTACAAGGTTCACTCTTATCACGATCCGGTCTACTAAAAAATACCAATAATTATAGACAATCAAGCCATTATATCTAGATATTGGTCATGATATAGCTTTGCATGTTACTAAAAACATGATTAAGGCTCAAAGAAGACAATCTCTCAAAAAAGTCACATATGTACATATGCTTAAAGTGATTTTTTTCGCTTTACATAATTTGTTTAAACCTTTGGCTGATGCTATCAGCTGCAACTTATGAAAAGTTTCACAAAAATAATCAGACCAAGTAGATAATAGATGAATGATTCAACCTGAAAAATAATCATCATGGGAAAAGGACGTGATCATATATATTGCTTTGGAAAAAACGGCACAAATGGGTGCAACTACTACAAATTCTAAAAGAAGTGTAAAAATCTGTGTTCTCTTCATCTCTATAGGTCCGTAAAGCCTGTTTTGGACAAGCTTCTCCACAAGGATAAGTAGGATAGAAAAAAAAAAGAAAAAAGGAAACGAGTTTTTCTAAGAGTTAAAAGTAACTTTTGCTTAAGCTAATTTGTAGAAGCTCTCGTATAGTTTCCCTAAATTTTTATTTTATAATGCATAAGCTAATTTTAGCTTTTAGAGAATCTCGTGTTCTTTTTTTTCTTCTATTTTTTCTCTCTTAGCAAGCAATCAACAAACTTTTATGCATAGTCAAAATTGTCCTAGTCCATTTGTAAAATGACTAAAAAAAAATACTGATAAACAAATCAAACGCATTATCTAAAGTTCAGTCAAGTTTTTCACTACCAAAATATGTATGACATCTATTGGTCCCTCTCCTTCATATAGTACATAAATAAAGAAATATAAGAGAAGCAATTTATTAAGAGCTAGATGATTTTTATTTTTTCAAACACATCAGATGTGCCTCATTTTGTTAGATTGAACATTAATAATTACTCGATAGAAATAAGATAAAATGGGAAACATGTTTGGCATACCATATGCAAAATAACCATGGTAAGAAAGTATCATTAGAATAGATTTGACATACAATATCACCTTATATATTTCGGTTGTAGCTGAACCGAAACATATAAGGAAACAATGGTATTTTTGCAAATTTCTCAAACTTATATGCTTCAGTTGTCTATATATCCGAAGCAGAAAAGAGTTTATGCCTCAGTTGACTGAGACCCAAAACCTATAACCCTTTTTCTGCTTCGATTTTTGAGGTCTCCAATCCAAAAAAACTTGCATAGTATTTCAAATTTGCCACTGACAGCTTGACTTTTGGCCTCGATTATGAATTAAACTGAGGCAAAATATCTTTTTGGCACCGATTATTAATACAACTGAGGCCATATAGTTTAATTAGGGCATAAATTCACGAATTGCAGATCAGGACCTTGGCTAGCGCATTATGGTTATTTTATCGCTTATAATTTTTTTTGCTACATTGGAGAAACTCTAGAAACCCTAGCATGAAACCAGACATGAAACCACAAGTTAATGCCTTTAATGATCATTTTCGTTTTTGGTAATCAATGGACTTAATTATTAGGTTAGGAATTGGTTATAGAGAGGGAGAGTGTGGTTTGTGAGTGCCAATTCGTGGGGACTGCTAGATAGGTTTTTCAAAGCATGAAAATATGATCAAAGGAGATTGTGCAAAGGCTAGGAAGGGTCTTGAAGTTAAAGCAACGTTTGGTGCAAGAAGGAATTCTTAGAATGCTTTGAAACGGGATTTCCAGGTTAGGGGAGCTGCCATATTTGTTATGTTAAATTGTATGATTTTACGTGGTATGTGTATGATTGGGTGACCATTTCTGGGTTTTGAGATGAATCGCCTGGCGGCAAGAGTGATTCCGCCAGGCGACGCGAACCCTTGTATTCTTGTTCAACGATTCTTTTTTGGTTTTTGTGATGGTTGGATATTGAGCAAGGTTCCTATGCATGATTTGAATGTATAAACTTACGAAATCGATGATTATCACTATGTTCATATGAATTCGGGTTATTGATTGGGAAGCATCAAAGTAAAAGGGGGTCGTATTGGGATTGGGGTCGAATTGTTAATCTGATTCTTGGAATATAATGATGACGAAGTTGAGATTTATGGGATTATTGAATGAATATGCATGAAGGAAATCAGTTTGTCTATGATTTTATGCGTGGGATTGATTGGAATCAGAAATTGAGGGTTTAGGGTTTTTCAGAGGTATGGAAAAAAAAATCTAGGTCTTAGCCTAGAACGTGATGAGACGCCTAGCGGCCAGTATGCGTCGCCAGGCGATAAACGTGGCAGTAAGGACAATTTGCAGTCCTTGGTGGTTTGGGTGTGTTTTGGGTCCCATCGGGGCTTGTTCTGATCATGCAATGGGGTAGTGATAAAAACTAGATAAATGGTGGCATTGTGATTATAATGAATGGAATAAAATGGTATTACTAAACTTGGTGAAGTATACGAAATCATGTACTAAGTGTTGATACAAACTAAAGTTTGATATAATAAATTGGTAAAAAGAGGTGTTACTATAGGTAATAGTCAAGACAAGTGTAAGCTTTGTATGAATAAATGAGAATGTGGCGGCTATCTGGTAATGTATAATAACATGTGGTTTTTGGTTTCACTTAAGGTTGGCATGAGGATGAATGAATGTTCATATGTGAAATTATATTATTGAACTATATAATATGCTTGATTGTAATTCTGAGTTAAGTTGTCAATCATAGACTTGTAACATAGTAAAATGGATTTATGTATGGGCTATTTGAGGTATATGAAATTGTTTCGGGATGCTAAACCAATAGCTGGCACGTTACTGGTATAGCGCTTGACGATATGGGGAAGGCCACCAAGTGATTGGAGAATCAGGGAATTCCCTAGATTGCGTGGCGCCTAGTAGTGAGGTGTGACCTGCTAGGTGATAGCCACTAAGGTAGTGGCTCTAGATTTTCTGGCGCCTGGCGGCGAGGGGGCTTCGCTAGGCAGTATGCGCTGACTTGTCGCCTGGTGGCGCTTAGGCAACGCTAGACAATAGCGTAGAGATAACATGTTCTTTTTAACTGTTATTTATATGTTGTGATTTGGGACTTGGACCAAGAGATGCTTGTTTGTGTCATAAGTGGGTAGGTTCATGACTAGTGGTGAACACGTGATAATATGAGCAAGGAGGTTCATAATATGATGCTTTCATGTGAGGATACGACCGGGGAGGTTCGTATGTTCCGTGCTCACACTTGAGGGCTGCTACGAGCGGAGAGGTTTGTAGTTGTTGAATCACGTGCATTGGACTACGGGCGGGGAGGTCTGTAAAGTTGGACTACGAGCAAGGAGGTTTGTAAAGGCAGGACCACGAGCGGGTAGGTTCGTGAAAACATGTATATCCTAGGTCCATTGTCAAGTAATTGCTTAGGTAACTTGGATGTGTGCGGTCTACGAGGCTTTGGGTGAAAACTTAAAGATGAACTTTGTTGTAGCATTCCTTGAGTTATGAGTCGAAATGGTATCCCTTGAGTTGTGGCTCGGGATATTGGCTAAACACGTGGCATTCCTTGAGTTGTGGCTGAGATTGACGAGTGTTACCGATGTGAGTGTGCCAGTTGTGGCTTTTACGGATGGGTTCAAGAAGATTGCCCTTATCGGCGTTAATTGGTGAGTTTGGTATTCTTTGGACAATTATGAACTATGGTTCGTATTGGGAACTCCACCTAGTGTTACAGAATACGGTCCGTAATAGGTTCCCGCACGTGTTCTACAAGTTATGTCTTGTAGGTAGAGGAAGCAAAGGGTATCTTGAGGTTATCATCTAAAGTCGAAGAACACGGGTAACATGGTGGTGGCCATGTGGTATGGAATCAAAGGATAAAATTCCTTTGGTGTGTCTGTGTTTATATATTTGAATATGTATGTATGGATATATATATATATATATATATATATATATATATATATATATATATATTGTTAGCTCACCCTATCTGCTTATGAATGGCGATGATCGTATAATGCGTTACACGGGAGCATATGATGTTACATGTGGTGCTGGTGAGACATATCATCGAAAAAAGGGTTAGCAGGGAAAAACTTTTACTGGAGTTTTATCATTATTGTTTTTATAAACTTTGTAAACAGTGTTTTACTGATTTATGAATTTGGATATTGTATTGAAGTTTTATAAATTATGGATCTTTGGATAATTTTTGATGTATTAAATGTTTTAAAATTTCCTGCGTTTTAGGAAATGAAGTATAATAAATGAGATTTTTATCATATTTCTTAATTTTATTATTTAAATTATTAACATCCGACCAAGATGTTACACATCTCTTCTTCCTTCTTTTATTACTTCATTAGCTACTATCACATTATCCAACAAACCCCTCCCTTCAATGAATGCCGATTGTGATTTATCAATTATCTTAGGTAGAATATGTTTTAGTCTATTAGATAAGGCTTTAGAGATAATTTTATACATGCACCCTATTAAAGAGATTGGTATATATTCATGCAGGCTTCCAGTATTGTCCACCTTAGGTATTAAAGTTATGAAAGAAGCATTGTGTAACATCCCGACCGGATATTACGGATTTAAATAATAAAATAAAGAAATAAATAATAAAACTTCATTTATTATAACTTATGTTCCCAAATAGCGAGAAAATTAAAATCCGTATAGTAGTAATAAATCATCTCAAAACCTCTACTATAACTGAAACATAAAATCCATAACAAAGACCAAGTTTAATAATATAAAATATTACAATTGTTCCAAAACATAATAAAACTCTGATAAAAAATCTTCTCCTAATACTAGCCCCGCTCCGTCTCTAGGCCTCCCCAGATCCACCTGCAATATCATCTGCTCCCGTGTACCGCATACACGATCATCGTCAAACACAAGCAGGTAGGGTGAGCTAACAAATTTCACATATATATAAATATTGCACAATTATATATATCACACTTTCACACCAAAGGAATCTATTCCTTTGATCCCATACCACATGGCCACTACCATAATAACTGTGTTCTACGTCTTATAGCGATTTCCTCAAGATGTCTTGTTGCCATACCTATCGACCACGAACGATAGAGCACGTGTGGGAAACCATGCTACAGATCGTACACCATAATGCTAGGTGGAGTTCCCATATACTAACATAGTTCGTAACGTCCCAAGACTACCAAACTCATCAGCTAATTACTGAAGAGGGCAATCCATCTGGACCTATCCGTACTGGCCACAACCAGGACACTCACACCGGCAACGTTCGCCAACCCGAGCCACAACTCAAGAGTTCCTCGTGTTCATCCGCTATCCCTAACCACAACTCAAGGGACGTCATTTCGGGCCACAACCCAGAGAATGTCACGTGCTTAACCCCTATCCCGAGCCACAACTCAAGGGATACTTTCCAAGCCACAACTCAAGGAACACCAACAAGCCAACCTTTAAGGCATCACTAAAGCTTTGTAGATCACGCACATCAAGAATCAAGAACACCAATACTGATGTAGTAAAAATCACCTGACGGGGGACACGTACCACCAAGCACTGTGCGCTTCCAGACCGCTTGGAGGGTATGATGGGTTGAACCTTTGTTCACATTAAATATTTAAATTTTGAGAATTTAACATTATTTTCGCGCTTAAGAAATGATATTAGTTGCATCATATTTGGTTGGATAATCTTAAGTTAAATAACACAACTAGAATTTAATTTAGGTCCTTAAGATTGTAAATAGAGAATATTTTAAGTCATAAAATAAGTCCCAAAATAAGAATTTTGGAGAGGAATAGTTCAGGTACTAGATGCACCCACAATTCTCATGTTTACACCCCCCTTTTTCAATTGGATTATCTATTTTTGAAAAAAGACATTTCTGGAGCTAACTACACCCCCCTGTTTTCAAGTTTACACCCCCTTCTGTAATTGGACTTTCAATTTCTATTCTGCACCCTTCCTTTTTACTAAGTTGCACCCCTAATGTCACTTAAAATCTAGTCCACCAGATTTCACCATGTGGCAATCCTCCACTTACTAAATTAACCAATGACAGTTTACCACATCATAAATCCTCCACTAACTTAAATCACCAATCAATGTTTGCCATGTCATCATCTCCTTCCCAACACAAACCCTAACCCTAATCTCTCATTCTCTCTCTTCCGCACCAACCCACTTCGCAGCCGCCACACTCCGCAACCGCCACCTTCATGGTCGCCACGACCATGTCCGGCCACCGCTACACACGCTGGAAAATAGTCGCCCGTCGCGCCCTCGTCGGAAACCCTGTCACCTCTACTGCATTGGTGGTTCGTGACATCTTCGTCTTCTCCATGCGTCCCGCAACCACCACCACATCGTGACTGCACTCACAGGGACAACAACCACCGTCTTCTCCAATGCCCCTTGCTGCCACCAACATGCACCATGCTCGAACCTGCAATTCTCGCACCACCGTGAACCACCACTGCGTTTTCTTCATCACGAAGCCACCACCAGCGCACGCACGCCAGAACCGCAACCCCTCCATCTTCGCATCACGTCGGCATCACCATGCCTGCATCATTCTCGCACACATCAAGACCCACCACTGTTGCACCATGTCTGCTCGCTAGATCTGCAGTGACCAACTCAAAGCTTCGTTGCGTTGCCTTCGCCACCATCGTGTTCGTTCAACATATTGTTGGAACCACCATTGCAACGACACTTGCGGGACCTGCAATAGCCACGACAACTCACGGAACCACCACCAAACCTTCGTTGATCTCCTTCACCGTGAGGGAAACCATGATTCTATGATGCAATGCAAAGCCCCCGCCATTCGCGGACGTCTGATCTACGACCATAAGCACCACCACTTCCACTAGGATGCATGCCTCGTGTCGTCCATACCGCAACAAAAGCGAAACGCACCGCCAAACACGTCCTCCATCGAAAAATAGTGGCCACCCTCGGATCTGCGAAATGCACCTTACGGCAACCCTCACGGCAGCAAAACCCTAATTGCGGAAAGGAAATCTGATTTGGGAGAGAGACTACTCTGACACATGGCAGCCTCTCGTTGGATAGTCAACGAGTCAGCACTGGTCAACCAGTCAACTCTAGGCAAAGATTTGGTCAACAGTGGTCCAACATGATATTTTACACTATTTTTAGCAAGTGGTTCCTCTATAAGAACGTTAAATTGACTAAAAAAGGAAAGAATCGTCTGGCGGCAGTTCATCGCCGACCAGACAATTTCTGGAAATTTCCCAGAATCACAACTTTAATTGGAATACAACAATGCATACATAATCATACCATACATAGCATGCCAATCAGACTTAAAATAATTAACGCATGACATTACTCTATGTAGCATGCCAATTGAATTTAAAATAAAGGTAACACGTAATGTTACTCTATTTAGCATGGCAATCAGAATTAAACATATAATTAACGCGTAAAGCTCCCCTAACCTGGTTTCCTTGCTTAAAACGCAAATGCTAGAGCTCCCCCTTTGATCACCAATGGTCTCCTTAGCACCACCTCAATTTAGCTCCTCCCAATTTGTCTTTTAATGGTGTCTTAATGTTTTCCCAACCTCCCTTGGCTGCTCATTCATCTAGGGTGTTCTCCACCCTTTCACCTTCATGCCAAAAACTAATTTTAGCAAAAAGGAAGTTTAATTTAGAATTATCAAAGTTCGAACCCATGACCATGTCAATGCCAATTCAATGCATCACATCAAACAAATTCATGTTTCTTAATATTTAATATAATTCTTGATTATATTATCACTCAACATGATCAAGCATATTATTAAAAATAATAACAAATTAAACAACACACAATTAGCACACATACGACTTAAACCCAAGTCCTCTCACACAATCAAGTACTCTCAACCATTTAAGCTAGTACTTTTCCACGTCATATAAATAAATAATTAATGCATTAAAGGCTCCCACCACCCGTATTTATTAATCATTTATTTATTTAATTATTTAATTTTTCACGGGTCTTACACATTACATCCCTTTAGAATGTTCCTAGTATGTTGAAATCCCTCTATGGCTTGTATAATGTCCTTTTTCATTACATCCCAAAATTTCTTAATGAAGGCAAAATTATACCCGTTCAAGCTAGGAATTTTATTTCTTCCACATTGTCATACCGCTTCCTTGATTTCAACTTTGCTAAATTCAGTAGTTAACCATCTACTATCATTTAACAATAAAGTTAAGAATTCTATATTTCCCAGCTTAACATCGAACTCAACCTTTTCCTTCAATTTATCTTCAAAAAACTCTTTCACTGTACATTTAAGAAGAATTGGGTCCTCGCACCACTATCCTTCATAATCCACTCCTTTGATCTCATTTTTACACCTTCTCCAGTTGGTAATTGTGTGAAAGTATCTAGAATTTGAGTCACCTAGTTGGATCCATTTTGACCTAGATTTTTGTCTCTCCAAAGACTCTTGACGAAGGCTTAAAAGTTTCAGTACACCGAATAATTTTCTGCTTTCTAAACACTGTATAGGTCACCTATTTTTGAAATAATGTTTTGTTTATTTTGTTGTACATATCCAAATACCTCTTTGTTCCAGACCATTAATTATTGCTTAAGTCTTTTAAGTTTATCTCTTAAAATTGACAAATTGTTTACACCATCCATATTAGAATTCCAAGAGTTCTTAACTACTACCTATAACCTTTTATCGCTTAGCCACATGTTTAATGTTCTAAAAGGCTTCAATCCCCAATCAATTTGTGTAGCCCTTAAAATTAGAGTGCATTGGTCTGACACAACTCTCTCTAAGACATACTGCCTACAATCTGACCACTATTGTAACCACTGTTGTGAGACTAGAAATCTATCCAGCCTACTTTTTTGCAACTCCATTGGGCTTGTACCAAGTGAAATTTCTACATATCATGGGGATATCTAATAGCTCTATGATATTTATAAAATCATTGAAGTCTTTTATTTCTTTCCTACCTCTACCATCCTGGTTTTGTCCACTCCTTTCTTAGAAATTCCTAACAACATTGAAATCCCCTAAGACACACCACGTTCTACATTGTTCCTGTTGTTTAAGTCCTGTAATTTCATCCCACTGTTCTGTTTTTAGCCTTACATCGCATGGTGAGTAGACATTAACAATCACAATTAGCTTATTATCTTTTTTCCATCCCCCTTTCACATACAGGAAGCCATTGTTAATATCTACTCTTTCACAAGCAAAAGTATCCTTGTGCCATATAGTTAAAATTCCCCTTGCCCCATTTTCAGCTGGCACATGTTTCCATTCAATATAATTATTGCCCCATAGTGTGTAACACCTCTCTTCATTGACTATTTCTAATTTCGTTTCTTGTAGACACACTACCCCCCTTCTTTTTCTATAAAATCCCTAACATACCTCCATTTGGTTGGGCACCCTAGCCGTCTAATGTTTATACTTATCATCTTCAAAATTTACTTTGTTTCGTTTCTCCTTCTTTGTCTCTTTTCATTTGATGGTCTCTTTCCTCCATTTTCTCTTTTTTTTTTTTTGCAGTATTTTTTCCTCCTCCCTTGAGAAGGTAATTCCTTTCCTATTTTCCCAAATTCCATAATCTACCAACCTCAACATTACCATTTCCTAACAAAAATTATCTATTGCAGTTATCAATACCAGAATCAGAAATAGAGTTGTATAATGAGTGGGTTGCTAACCTTAAATGATGTTTGTCTTTTGATTTCTTCCTAACTTTGTGTAGAATATCTCGTAGGTCGTGGTGTGCATTTCTTGTTTCCCCATTCCATAGTCGGTTCCGTTTAGGCAGTCCATTCAACTACAACATGGTTTTCTTGATAAGGATCATGAGATTTCATTGGGTGCCATCTTTCGTTTCGTCTATCGTCTTCGTTGATTGATCTTTGATCATCACCAATTTCCCTTTTTGAATTATTTCAAGGCAATCTACATGTCCTATTCGATTTTGCAAATGTTATGTGGAAGGATTCGAAACCTCGTTACTCTTCTCCAATGCTAACTCCCATTCCATTTGCACGAACCCTAGTGACATGATTTCGTTATTGTTCATTGTTGCTGCTAGTGAGGTCGAAAAATGTGTTTTCGTGTTATAGATTTTGTTTTCATTGCCATTTAATTCATACATTGTCATGTCTCTATTGTTTTGCTTTTTTTTTTTGTAATGTGTTGATGGTGTTTTTCATTTTTGTAGTTAAGTTTTGATGAAGGTTACTACCATGGTTGGTTTCGGGTTTTTTGTAATGCAAGTGCATGAACGAAGTGGCTGCGTGGGTCATGTTTTGGTGTAGCTTGCGTCGTGATTGGATTGCCTGGTTGGGAGTGTTTCCTTTTAGGCATATCTTGTATTTGTGGATCGTTCTTCTTCTCCGGCGAGGCTGTGGCAGGTGCGCGGGGAAGTTGCGATGTTGTTTGCTACAAGGACCAAAAAGGAGTATTATATGGCTTCGGCTGTGTGTAGAGTCGAGGCAGATTGAGGAGTTTCCGCCTCGGTTGGGACCCGAGGCTAAAAGCAATAATTTTTTTTTGCCTCGCCCTAATATGTCTTGGTTCTGAAACCAAACAGAATTGCGAAAATAACTAGGGTCAAAAGCTCTTACTACACTAGTCTATAATCAATGTTAATGATATAATATAGTGGGTACTTACTTTTACACAAAGAATTCCATGGTCCGTTTCCATACCAACAATTTCCTAAAAATAAGTGTGTAAAATAGTTGTTGGGAATTATTCTCAAATGGTATGAACTAAAAAAATACAATGAATATGAATAATTGAACCTAATTAAGCAAAATATCTATGTAGAATTGGAAAAGAAATTAGAAGACAATTGCGAAATAGTGAAGTCAAGTAATGAAGAAGGAGAAAATAGTGAACTTGAAGTGACGTACGATTGCAGAAATTACACCAAATTCAAACAATTGACTTTAGATATATATAAAACTAATGAAATTAAACAATAAATTAAAATTGAAACAAATTAACCTAACAAAAAAAAAATGTAAGTTACATATATCAAGTTATCAATAGGTCTCTCTCTACTATATGCTAAGAACAATTTTGAAAGAAAATCACAAATCTTGGAATGAGTAGCTTTCCCATATTGAATAATTGCTTACAATAGAGTAGTTCATAGGATTACTAAGCTGTCTCTTTTTGAGATGTTTATGGCTTCAATCCTCTCACTCTAGTAGATTTGTTACCACTTCTTACATCTTTTTACTTTGTTCACAAAGAACGGATAGCAAAAGCTGATTTTATCAAGAAAAATGCATGAAAGAGTTAAAAGTCAAGTCCTTTTTGAATAAGGGAATTCGATTTTGCTTCATCTTATAAGCAAAGATAGGTTTTCTAACAAAGGAAAATCTAAACTTAGTCCCGAGGAAGTGGTTCCTTTAAAGTGCTCCAGAGAATGAATAATAATGTATACAAGCTAGACCTGCCATGAGAGTAAGAAGTTCATGCCACCTTTTAATGTTAGTGAGTTAATTCTTCACATATAGGTCTTGATTAAAAGTGCAGAATATATGACTGTAGACTAATCATCGAAGAGTTTGTGATAACACTGCTAAGTAATTTGCATTTTAACTTTCGCTGGCATGTCGACATAATGATATACAATAGATTATAGAGCATTTTTCACTATAGACTCTTTCACACCTTTATTATCAATGGATCCTTTTACTGTTCACACAATATTTTTAACTTTTTTATTTGAAAAAGTATATGTTTTTTATTCTAAAAAAAAAATATGAAAATGAATATTTAAAACTATAGAAATATAGAAATTTTGTTAAGAAAAAAGTTTTAATTAGAAAAAAATATAGAAATATAAATTTAAAAATATAACGAAATATGAAAATTTTTAATTGAAATTTATAAAATTTATAAAATACAAAAAGTATTAAACTTTATTAAAATACTTTTATTTAGAAAACAAATATAAAAATAAAAGTTGGAGCTTTCTTATTTTATTTTCTTTATTTTTTTTTTAAATTTCAAGAAGTTTTTGAGTATTATAAAATTTCCTTTTTTTTTAAATATTTGAATGAAAAAACATCTAAAAGAACCACCTCAAAACTTGGTTACCTGAGAACCAAATTTCGACTTGTTTTCCTGTGCACAATGGTCACATTAAATATTAAATCTCGTCTCTTAAAAGATCAAATTCTGACATAAAAACAAAGCCATGTTATTCCTGTAAATATTGAGCGCACTGTGCTATATTGGAAAAAAACTTCAAATCTTTTGTCACGCAGAGCTGACTGGATCCGATCTCGATACATGTGCTATCGAAGGATTTTTTTTTTAAGAAATAAATTATGAAAACATTCACGCCTTGTGGATCACGGTAGATTACAAGATTAATAAGTACACTTAGGGTTGGGTTATAATACATCAGCAGCAGCCCTTTTTTGAGGTAAGATATGACAACAGCCTTCTTAACTCATATTTATGTCGTTATGCCACATAATCGTTCCACATACCAAATTCAACCTTTGAAGATTCAAGCCTCGTACCCTATTTATACCAAGCTTCCCAACATGAAAAACTCACCATTTCACCTTAAAAACCAAAAGTATCCAACAATGACAACCACCAATGTTGTTCTCTTCCTTTGCTTCGTGTTCTTCTTCTACGGTATATATCTATTTTTTTTCAACTTCTTTACCTGTTTGGTTTATCGAGTTTCAGATTAGTTGTTACATTCGTTTCTCTCTTTCTTTCTGTTCGTAGCATCACATAAACTGGGTTTCGTATATATGCAGTGTCTGAAGGAGCAAAGGTTACTTTCATAAACAAGTGCTCATTCACAGTATGGCCGGGAACCCTAACCGGAGACCAAAAGCCCCAGTTATCATCAACCGGTTTCGAATTGGGCCCCGGAGCATCAAACTCCTTGGACCTTCCATCTCCATGGTCGGGTCGGTTCTGGGCACGCACCGGATGCTCCAACAACAACGGAAAGTTCAGTTGTGCCACCGCAGATTGCGCCTCCGGCCAAGTCACGTGCAACGGCGCTGGTGCAATCCCACCCGCAACTTTGGTAGAAATTACGATTGCACCGAACGGAGGGCAAGATTTCTACGACGTGAGCAACGTGGACGGGTTCAACGTTCCGATGTCCGTAACCCCAAAAGGTGGCAGTGGCGATTGCAGAAGCTCGAGTTGCCCGAAGGACATCAACGCTGCGTGCCCTGAAGACCTTCAACTGAAAGGGTCTAATGGCAACGTTATTGGTTGCAAGAGTGCGTGTTTGGCTTTCAAAGATGATAAGTATTGTTGCACAGGACCAAACAACACGCCCGAGACATGTCCACCAACGAGCTACTCTCAGTTCTTCGAGGAACAGTGCCCCGATGCTTATTCCTATGCTTACGATGACAAGAACAGCACTTTCACTTGCTCCAACGGACCTGACTATGAGATCACGTTTTGCCCTTGAAGTGCTCAAACTGTATAGGAGACACAGAAACTTAGTTGGGTGTTAAAATACGTGTACGAACATATATATGTGATGATGAATAAGAAATCACGTTGTTTGGTGATTGTGTTGATGAATTATATGATCCAATAAAGTTTAAGCGTTATGTAAGTTGTTTTTCATCGAAACTTCAAACGGTAAATTTATATAAGTTGTTTTTTAGTCTTATCTTATGGGGTAAACTATCCTAACAATACAATTTCTGGGTCTGCATGGCTAATCTAAAAGTTGCTCATAGGAGGTTCTGTTTAATCAAGTAAACTGGGTTCACATACTTGTTATTTTCTTTTTCAAAGTCAAAAATGAATCTATATATAGTGGAGTTTTCTTTGGTTCAAAGTCAAATTATATTTTTGTATACATGTTACCAATGTTTTAACCTGTAAAATGTAATAAAAATAAAATTTCTTCCTCTATTACGTTTGCGTGATGAAAACTTTTTAAAAACATTACAGGTATACTTACTTTTAATTTAAGTGCATTAGTGACAACCCTTAAATATTTAATGCTATTTAAAAAACTCTAATGTTAAATATTCAACTTGAATATTTTGTGGTTTTGATAAGGTGTGCTTGAACTTAAAGATATAACTAATTTTAAGAATAAGATAAAATTTACAATAAAAATAAAAGGAATATCATAATTAACTGAATTATTATTCAATCATGTAACTAAATTTATAAATTTGCATATATAATTTATTGTTGTTAATTTGAAAAATAATTAATGTATTGAAAAGAAATTAAATAATATCAAAACATATTGTGTAAGGTAGTAATATTTTGTTCTAACTTTGGATGGCATCCGAACGGGACGAATATGAGTTTCGCTATCCAATACTTATAATTATACCCAGAGCAAAAAAATCATCTCCATCCCCATACTCAAATAAATGTGGTATCAAGTTTTTGTCTCATTCTCATCTCCATCGGGTATCGAATATATCCACCGGCAGATCTTGGTCCTAAAATTTGGAGGGATCAAAATAATATACTTAAAATTCATATATCTTCCAAAAAATTAATACGAAACTCCTCTCTTATAACTATAATTCTTTGAATTCTAGAAAATGTTCCCTCTAATTCAAAATTAAAATTCATACATCGCCCAAAACGTTAATACGAAACTCCTCTCTTGCAACTATAATTCTTTGAATTTTAGAAAAGGTTCCTTCTAGTTCAAGAATTGAATCCTCAATATTATCTTTTAAAGTATGTGAAGAATTCAAAACATCTGAAGTAAAATCAATCTCGTTTATATCTCTACAAGTCTCTTATAATTATTCCTAAACAATAATATATTCTTCATTATTCATCTATACACCTATTTAAAACAAATAAAAAATAATTTATCAAAATTTAATACAAAATTGAGAGATGTAATTATTAAAAGAAAAATATACGATAATCACATCACAAAACGGTTATGAAAGAATATATAATACATCACTTTTTATTTTATATTCATAAAAAAACATAAAAAACTCACGAGATAAAAAAAATACTATTTATTGAACTAATATTTCCCTATTAATAGACAAAAGAGTTACCTTTTCTATTATAACATATGAGAAATCAAAATACAAATGATGAGTTTGTGTTTGTCTAACTTCTTAATTTTTTTCATAAACAAAAAAAATGCAAGAGTAGGAGATAAATACAATATGTGTTCAAATCATAATAAGAGAAAACACAAAATATTTTAATAAATTTGTTTATTCTTTATTACTTAATTTTATATTCCATTATTTATTAACATTAAAGATTATATATATATATATATATATATATATATATATATATATATATATATATTTTTTT
>Ga0209589_1002944_pt1 | contig 29725 bp, 9 predicted proteins | sample CowpeawhiteBW_FD_187525 | JGI IMG/M metagenome (GOLD analysis project Ga0209589, IMG submission 187525) | Root nodule microbial communities of legume samples collected from California USA - Cow pea white BW (SPAdes) (version 2) | ecosystem: Host-associated > Plants > Roots > Nodule | place: USA...
ATCGATTGATTATACCATAATAAAATCTGTTTGGTAAAATCAATCTGTTGACCGTGTTTTTGATTGATTGAAAGTGTATAGTTCAAAACTGTTTGCATCCTAACTTGGTGATCTATTTAATTCAATTAAAGGTGGTTTTTAGCTTGCAAAGATAGCCTAAATTTTTAACTAGCCAATTCAACCCCCCCTTCTTGGCTTTTCAACCATTTCAAAACTAACACCAGCCACTTGTTTTGGTCCTAGAACGACCGCGTTCTTACGTTCTCTACCGGGGTTGCGTCGGGAAAGTCTATTAGCTTATTTCCAGGTAAGGGAAGCTAGAAACCTTCTATTTGGTGTGATTCAGTGTCGTTTTGTCTTCGTTTTGTGATTTCTGAGCTTGTTTGCTACTGTGGATATATGTACTGGTTGATTCTATTGTTTGGGTATGCAAATCTGGCTGTTGCAAGATGAACAGTGGGCGAGACCTGTTATTCTCGCCCAAGCGGCTCTATCTCGCCTAGGCGAGACTTGTAGTGGAAAAACCCTAGCTCGCACTCGAGCTCTCGCTCAGGCGGAGGGTCTTAGTTTGAGCGTGGCACCATCTTGCCTAGGCGAGAGACGCTCGCCTAAGCGAGAACGCGTGGGAGCTCGAGGTGTGTCGCTGCAATGCAGCCTAAAAGAGGGACCTTACTTTTGAGCGAGGAGTGGGCTCGCTCAGGCCAGGGAGGGCTCGCCTAAGCGAGTGCGCGAGAACCTCCAGGGCCTCTGTTGCAATCTGGCCTAAGCGAGAGTCTGCCGCTTAAGCGAGGGGACTCTTCTCACCTAAGCGAGGGCTTTTGGCTTGAGCGAGATGCGTTGTGGGCCTTGCTGTTTCTTCACTTGAATGTTGTATATATAGTTTGGTTGCTTGATTGGTGTGTTTTAAGTATGAAGTATGAGAAATAACATGGAATATATGTGGTATGGATTGACTTGATATATTGATGTGGTCTTAACATGTAAAGTGAATGAGATGGATGTTGTTGAAATGGCAGTGGTGTTGGTATGAGATGAGACTCTATACTCATGAAATTGGTGAATGAGGTGGTATGGTACACCATGGAATATGAATGGGAATTTGGTTACAAATATGGACACGAGGTTCGAATGCATGATTGTTGTTACTTGATTGTATGAATGTATCTAGTATGAGTCAACGCATAATTCCTTGGAGTTTCTAGGTGAGACTTCAAGGTCGTGCTTCAGTGGTGGGGACGTAATTCCATGGCCCCTGATAGTGGGTGTTCATGGTGGTGCCCCATCTATATAACTTGGTAAGGATTACATCCTAACACTCTAAGGAGTCAGTTAGTCTCACTTCGAGCGGACTGACTTTGTGGTGAGAGTAGTAGGAGGCCTGAAACTCATTAAGGGCTAACCTTGTGTGTGAGAGAATTGATTCATTGTAACACTTGTAACACTTAGCGCAGGAGTGAGCAGCTCGGGAGTGAGCAGAGGTATCCACCACAAGTGCAAGCATCCGCTGAATCCGACCAGGTTATATGTATCCGGATGAGTCGAGTCGATTCTTAGTGTATTGCTTTGAAAAGTCATAACATGATTGGATGATATATGTGTATTGGATTGTGACGGTATATCTGATTGCATGATAAACATATTTTGGGCTCTAGCTTACCCTTCTGTTGTTGTGTGTTCTGCTGTGTGGGTTCTCTTTTGCGATGATCATCAACTTGTTGATGTGAGTAGATGCGAGGAACACCCGTGGTCAATAGGGAGGTGATGGTTTCGCTGCTTAGTCGACTTGACTTGGGCTTCTACATTATGTCTTTTGCCAGGGCTATGGCCCATGTATTATTTGTTTTGTACTGCGTTTCCTGGTTACTTTAGACCTCGTATTTTATCTTGTTTGGCATCGTGGTGTGCCCTGGGGTTTCCTTTTGCATAACTCTTGGATTTCTTTAAGGAATGAGTTCCTACTCCGCATCTTTACTTTTCTTATCATTTTGTGTGACGTGTCATTGAAGTAAGTTTATTGTTTAAATGGAACGTTACACATTTGACACATTAAATATTTTTACACCTAATTGACACATAAGATGTTTTTACACCCATTTGAGACCTAAAGTATTTTTACAGCAATTCAAAACCTAAATTATTTTTACATCCATTTGACATCAAATTTTTTTTACTCCCATGTTAACCTAGAATATTTTTACACCTATTTGATACATAAAATTTTTTTACACTAAATTGAGACGTAAAATATTTGTATGCTAATTTAACACCAAAAATATTATTACACCCATTTGACACCTAAATTTTTTGACTCCCATTTTACACCTAAAATATTTTTACACCCATTTGACACCTAAAATATTTTTACACCCATTTGACACATAAGATGTTTTTACATCCATTTGACATCTAAAATATTTGTACACCCATTGGACACCTTAAATATTTTTCAAGCTATTTGACACCTAACACATTCTTAAACCCATTTCACACCTAAAATAATTTTACACCGATTTGACACCTAAAATATTTTTACACCCATTTCAGACGTAAAATATTTTTACACCCATTTAAGATCTAAAATATTTGTACAACAATTAGAGACCTAAAATATTTTTACACCCATTTGACACCTAAAATATTTTTACACCCATTTCACACCTAAAATATTTTTACACTCATTTGACACCTAAAATACTTTGACACTCATTTGAGACCCGTTCGACACCTAAAATATTTCTACACCCGTTTGACATGTAAATATTTTTTACACACATTTGACATCGAAAATATTTCTACACGCATTTGACACCTAAATTATTTTTACACACCTATTTGATACCTAAAATTATTTTACATGAAATTGAGACGTAAAATATTTTTATACTAATTTAACACCTAAAATATTTTTACACCCATTTGACACCTAAATTATTTTTACACCCATTTGACACCTAAAATATTTTTACTCCCATTTGACACAAAAGATATTTTTACACCCATTTGACACTTCAAATATTTTTCACCAATTTGAAACCTAAATTATTTTTACATCCATTTGACACCTAATTTTTTTTACTCCCATATTTTTACACCTATTTGATACTTAAATTTTTTTTACACCAGATGGGGACGTAAAATATATATACGCTAATTTAACACCTCAAATATTTTTACACCCATTTGAGACGTAAAATATTTTTACACCTATTTGACACAAAATATTTTTACACCCATTTGACACCTAAAATAAATTAAAACCCATTTGAAACCTAAATTATTTTTATAGCCATTTGACAAATTATTTTTTTGACTCCCATTTTACCCCTAGAATATTTTTGCACCCATTTAACACCTAAAATATTATGACACCCATTTGACACCTAAAATATTTTACACCCATTTGACATCTAAAATATTTTTACTCCCATTTGAAAGCTAAAATTTTTTTACACCTGTTTGAGACCTAAAATATTTTTACACCCATTGGACACTTAAAATTTTTAGACCCATTTGACACTTAAAATTTTTTTACACCAATTTGACGCCTAAGTTGTTTTTCAACAATTTGACACCTAAATTTTTTTTTCTCCCATTTGACACCTAAAATTTTTTTACACCCATTTGATATCTAAAATATATTTTTACACCCATTTGACACATAAGAATTTTTTATTACATTTTGAAACCAAAAATTTTTTTACTCCCATTTGAAAGCTAATAGTTTTTTACTCCCATTTGAAACCTAAAATTTTGTTTCACCCATTTGACGCCTACTGTTTTTTACTCACATTTTAAACCAAAAATATTTTTAAACCTATTTGATACATACAATTTTTTTACACATAATTAAGACGTAAAATTTTTGTACGCTTATTTAACACCTAAAATAGTTTTACACTCATTCGACACCTCAAATATATTTACACCCATTTGACACCAAAAATATTTTTATACCCATTTGAGACGTAAAATATTTTTACACCCATTTGAGACGTAAAATATTTTTACACCTATTTGACACAAAAAATATTTTTACACCCATTTAAGACGTAAAATATGTTTACACCCATTTGACACCTAAAATATATTTACACCCATTTGAAACCTAAAATATTTTTACACCCATTTGAAACACAAATTATTTTTACACCCATTTGACACCTAATTTTTTTGACTCCCCTTTTACACCTACAATATATTTATACCTATTTGACACCTAAAATATTTTTACGCATATTTGACACCTAAAATATATTTACACCCATTTGACACATAAAATATTTTACACCCATTTGACACCTATCTTTTTACACCCATTTGAGAAATAAAATATTTTTACACCAATTAGACATTTAAAATATTTTTGCTCTCATTTGACACCTAAATTATTTTTACACCCATTTGACACAAAATATTTTTACACCCATTTGACACCTAAAATATTTTGACACCCATTTGACACCCAAAATATTTTGACACCTAAAATATCTTTTACTTCCATTTGAAACCTAAAATTTTTACCCCCATTTGAGAACTAAAATATTTTTACACCTATTGTACACTTCAAATATTTTTACACCCATTTGACACTTAAAATTTTTTTACACCCATTTGACGCCTAAATTGTTTTTACACCCATTTGACACATAAGATGTTTTTACACCCACTTGAGATCTAAAATATTTTTACACAAATTCGAAAACTAAATTATTTTTCCATCCATGTGACACCTAATTTTTTTCACTCCTATGTTAACCTAGAATATTTTTACACCTATTTGATACCTAAAATTATTTTACACCAAATGGAGACGTAAAATATTTCTATGCTAATTTAAGACCTAAAATATTTTTACATCCATTTGACACCTAAAATATTTTTACACCCATTTGACACTGAAAATATTTTTACACTCATTTGACACCTAAATTTTTTGACTCTCATTTTACATATAGAATATTTTTACACCTATTTGACACCTAAAAAATTTTTACACCCATTTGACACCTAAAATATTTTTACACCCATTTGACACGTAAGATCTTTTTACACGCATTTGACACCTAAAATATTTTTACACCAATTTGAAACCTAAATTATTTTTAAATCCATTTGACACCTAATTGGTAAAAATAAATATGTGTAATTATCTTAACCACGAGGGGATCTGAATTGATTAACAAGCTTTTATCTGGTTTAAGGTGAATCTTGAAGAAATCTTTAGGTTTTAAAGCTCAATTAATCAATTTCGCAGTTCTGGGTTAATGGACTATTTTAACTCAATCAAGAAAGATTGTGAGAGAAGGGAAAGAAGCAATACACACCAATTTATACTGATTCGATTGAAGATGAATCTACATCCAGTCTTCTCCTAAGTAACTCACTTAGGAGGATTCCACTAACACAAATAAGATCCAAGAATTACAAGCACACCTATATAATTCTAAACCCTAAAAACCTAAGAACTTGATTTACCAATCAAGAACTCCCACTAGGAGCAATGCATCCACGCAATTGCACCTAGGCCTACCCTTCACACACTAAAGCAACTGTAATCAGAAATACAATAAACAAAATCAAGAAACGAATACACCTATGTTGTGTAGATTTGACAATATGCTCATTGATTTAAGCAAGACCCATCATGGTAGACTCAACTATCAATCTTCTTGGATCTGCACTTGAATGATCTTCCAGAATGTTCAATATCTCTGTCACTCTCAGAAGGCTCTCTCTCAGAAGGAAAACTGCGTGATCTGTCAATTTTCTCCAGATTTAAAACAGATTTTAAAACCAGCTTTTATATAGAGTTCTCTGCTGTCTTTAATTGATTAGCACTTTACCTAATCGATTATCGTGAGTATATTTTCACTGCCTTAGTACAATACTCACAGCTAATCCATTAGTTAAACAGCTAGCAATTCATGTTTGCACAAGCAAGAGTGTAATGGTCCATTGCAGCACAAAGCAGGCCTAATATGCAGCCTGGTGCAGGCTTGATTTACAACAGATAAAGATAAACTGCTAGCCTAATACATGACCTAACTAGACCCAGTCTGTGTTCTATTCTAATCCAATAGACATCATCAAAACCATTCTTCATTCATAGGTGAAGTAGCTCCCCCTTCCAACACTAATTTTTTTTACTACCATTTTAACCTAGAATATTTTTATTCCTATTTGATACCTAAATTTTTTTTACACCGAATGGAGATATAAAATATTTATACGCTAATTTAACACCTAAAATATTTTTCCACCCATTTGAGACGTAAAATATTTTTACACCTATTTGACACATAAAATATTTTTACACTCATTTGATAGCTAAAATAAATTAAAACCCATTGGAAACCTAAATTATTTTTACAGCCATTTGACAACTTATGTTTTTGACTCCTATTTTACCCCTAGAATATTTTTGCACCCATTTGACACCTAAAATATTTTGACACCCATTTGACACCTAAAATATTTTTACTCGCATTTGAAAGTTAAAATTTTTTTACACTCGTTTGAGACCTAAAATATTTTTACACCCACTGGACACTTAAAATATTTTTACACCAATTTGACACCTAAAATTTTTTTACACGCACTTGCACCTACGTTTTTTTCAACAATTTGACACCTAAATTTTTTTACTCCCATTTGACACCTAAATTTTTTTTACACTCATTTGATACCTAAAATATTTTTTTACACACATTTGACACATAACGTTTTTTTATTACGTTTTGAAACCAAAAACCTTTTTGCACCCATTTGAAACCTATAATATTTTTACACCCATTTGACACCTAAAATTTGATTTCATCCATTTGACACCTAAACTATTTTTACACCCACTTGAAACCTAAAATTTTTTTACACCCATTTGAGACCTAAAATATTTTTACACCCACTGGAAACTTAAAATATTTTTACATCCATTTGACACTTAAAATTTTTTTACACGCACTTGCACCTACGTTTTTTTCAACAATTTGACACCTAAATTTTTTTGCTCCCATTTGATACCTAATATTTTTTTACACCCATTTGATACGTAAAATATTTTTTTACACCCATTTGACACATAGAAATTTTTATCACCTTTTGAAACCTAAACTTTTTTTAAACCCATTCGAAACCAAAATTTTTTTTACTCCCATTTGAAACCTAAAATTTTGTTTCATCCATTTGACGCCTAATATATTTTTACACCCATTTGACACCTAAAATATTTTTACACCTATTTTACACCTAAAATATTTTTACACCCATTTGACAGATAAAATACTTTACACGAATTTGATATCTAAAATAATTTTACACTGATTTGACACCTAAAATAATTTTACACCGATTTGAGACCTAAAATATTTTTTTACCTATTTGACACCTACAATATTTTTCCACCCTTTGACAGCTAAAATTTTTTACAACCATTTGAGACATAAAATATTTTTTACACCCATTTGACACCTATTATTTTTTTACTCCCATTTGAAACTAAATTAATTTTTACACTCTTTTGACAACTAAAATATTTTTACACCCATTTGACACCTAAAACATTTTTACAACAATTTGAGACGTAAAATAGTTTTACACCCATTGGACACCAAAAATATTTTTACACCCATTTGACACCTAAAATATTTTTACACCCATTTGACACCTATAAGATTTTACACCTATTTGACACATAAAATATTTTTACTCCTATTTGAAACCTGAAAGTTTTTTACACCCCTTTGAGACATAAAATATTTTTACACCCATTGGACACCTCAAATATTTTTACAACTACTCCTATTCGACACCTAAACTATTTTTATACCCATTTGAGACCTAAAACTTTTTTACAACTATTTGAGACGTAAAATATTTTTACACCCATTGGACACCTAAAATAATTTTACAACTATTTGTCGCCTAATATAATTTTACACCTATTTGACACCTAAATTATTTTTGTACCCATTTGAGACCTAAAATTTTTTTACAACTATTTGAGACGTAAAATATTTTTTACACCCATTTGACACCTAAAATATTTTTACACCCTTTGGACACCGAAAATATTTTTACACCGATTTGAGAATTAATTTTTTTTTTCAACAATTTTACACCTAAATTTTTTTGCTCCCATTTGACACCTAAAACATTTTTACACACATTTGACACCTAAATGATTTTTACACCCATTTGACACATAATATTGTTTTAAACCCACTGGACACCTAGAATATTTGTACACCGATTTGACACCTAAAATATTTTTACACCCATTTCACACCCAAATTCTTTGTACACACATTTGAAACCTAAATTATTTTTATACCCATTTGACAACTTGTTTTTTCACTCCCATTTTACACCTAGAATATTTTTACACCCATGTCACACCCAAAATAATTTTACACCCATTTGCCACCTAAAATTTTTTTACACCCATTTGATACCTAAAATATTTTTTACACCCATTTGACATAGATGTTTTTTTAATTATCTTTTGAAACCAAAAATTTTTTTACACCCTTTTGAAACCTAAAATATTTTTACACCCAATTGACACCTAAAATTGGATTTCATCCATTTGACAGCTAAACTATTTTTACACCCATTTGAAACCTAAAATTTTTTTACACCCATTTGAGACCTAAAATATTTTTACACCCATTGGATACTTAAAATATTTTTACACCCATTTCACAACTAAAATTTTTTTACACCTATTTTACGCCAAAGATTTTTTTCAATAATTTGACACCTAAATTTTTTTGCTCCCATTTGACATCTAATATTTTTTTACTCCCATTTGAAACCTAAAATTGTTTTACTCCCATTTCAAACCTAAAATTTTGTTTCACCCATTTGACGCCTAATTTTTTTTACTCATATTTTAAACCTAAAATATTTTTACACCTATTTGATACATACAATTTTTTTGCACCTAATTAAGACGTAAAAGTTTTGTATGCTAATTTCACCCCTAAAATATTTTTACACCCATTCGACACCTAAAATATTTTTACACCCATTGGACAACTAAAATATTTTAACACCCATCTGACACCTAAAATATATTGACACCCATTTGACACCTAAAATATTTTAAACCCATTTGAGACGTGAAATATTTTTACACACATTTGACACATAAGATATTTTTACACCCATTTGACACATAAAATATTTTACACGAATTTGATATCCAAAATAATTTTACACCGATTTGACACCTAAATAATTTTACACCGATTTGAGACCTAAACTATTTTTTTACCTATTTGACACCTACAATATTTTTCCACCCTTTGACAACTAAAATTTTTTTACAACCATTTGAGATGTAAAATATTTTTACACCCATTTGACACCTAAAATATTTTTACTACAATTTGAGACGTAAAATAGTTTTACACTCATTGGACACCTAAAATATTTTTACACCCATTTGACACCTATAAGATTTTTACACCCCTTTGAGACATAAAATATTTTTAAACCCATTGGACACCTCAACTATTTTTACAACTATTTGTCACCTAAAATAATTTTACTCCTATTTGACACGTAAACTATTTTTATACCCATTTCAGACCTAAAATTTTTTTACAACTATTTGAGACGTAATATATTTTTACACCCATTGGAGACCTAAAATATTCTTACAACTACTTGAGACGTAATATATTTTTACACCCATTGGACACCTAAAATATTTTTACAACTATTTGTCCCCTAAAATAATTTTACACCTATTCAACACCTATACTATTTTTGCACCCATTTGAGACCTAAAATATTTTTACAACTATTTGAGACGTAAAATATTTTTTACACCCACTTGACACCTAAAATATTTTTACACCCTTTGGACACCGAAAATATTTTTACACCGATTTGAGAATTATTTTTTTTTTCAACAATTTGACACCTAAATTTTTCTGCTCCCATTTGACACCTAAAATATTTTTACACACATTTGACACCTAAATGATTTTTACACGCATTTACACATAAGATTGTTTTAAAACCACTGGACAACTAGAATATTTGTACACCGATTTGACACCTAAAATATTTTTACACCCATTTCACACCCAAATTCTTTGTACACACATTTGAAACCTAAATTATTTTTATACCCATTTGACAACTTGTTTTTTCACTCCCATTTTACACCTAGAATATTTTTACACCCATGTCACACCCAAAATAATTTTACACCCATTTGCCACCTAAAATTTTTTTACACCCATTTGATACCTAAAATATTTTTTACACCCATTTGACATAGATGTTTTTTTAATTATCTTTTGAAACCAAAAATTTTTTTACACCCTTTTGAAACCTAAAATATTTTTACACCCAATTGACACCTAAAATTGGATTTCATCCATTTGACAGCTAAACTATTTTTACACCCATTTGAAACCTAAAATTTTTTTACACCCATTTGAGACCTAAAATATTTTTACACCCACTGGATACTTAAAATATTTTTACACCCATTTCACAAATAAAATTTTTTTACACCCATTTGACGGCTAAGTTTTATTTTTCAACAATTTGACAACTTAAATATTTTAACACCCATTTCACACCCAAATTCTTTTTACACCCATTTGAAACCTAAAATAGTTTTACACCCATTTCACACCTAAATTTTTTTACTCCCATTTTACACCTATAATATTTTTACACTTATTTGATACGTAAAAGTTTTTTACACCAAATTGAGACTTCAAATATCTGTACACTAATTTCACACATAAAATATTTTTACACCCATTTGACAGCTAAAGTATTTTACACCTATTTGATGCCTAAAATTTTTTTACACCCATTTGAGACGTAAAATATTTTTACACCTATTTGACACCTAAAATATTTTTACACCCATTGAACACCAAACATATATTTACATTTCCTTAACACCTAAAATATTTTTACTGCCATTCCACACCTAAAATTCTTTTACACCCATTTGAGACATAAAATATTTTTTACACCCATTTGACACCTAAATAATTTTTACAGCCATTTGACACATAAGATTGTTTTACACCCACTTGACACCTACAATATTTGTACACCGATTTGACACCTAAAATATTTTTACACTCATTTCATGTGATACCCCTCTCTTTTGCTTCTTTTTCTAAAGACAGAAACACGCTCTCTTCTTTCTCATTCTCTCAATTTTCTCTGCAACCCAACCTTCTCCCACTCTCTCATCTCTGTGCTGCCATCTCACTGTTTCAACCTTTCCATACTCAGACTCTGGAAGGACTAGCCAACAGGACCCTAAGCAGTTTCTCCCTCAGCTTCCATCCTCCTAGGTAGGTTTTATCTCTAAATTGAGTTCAATTCTGGTTAGAATTCACTAGTCACTCTTTGAATTATGGACCTGATCATGTTATTCTTCATCTCCCCTGTCTTGATGATGGATCCTCCTAGGTTAAATTGAAGAATTCTGCCCTCTTGCTATTCATTGACTCCACCAATCTAATTCTTGGCAAAAAGGTAAGGGAAGCTAACTTTTAGCTCAAATTTTCGTAGGAGATGTGTTCTTGGGTGGTAGAATTGTCTGATTCCGCGTTTAATTGGTGTTTGAATTTGCCTGTGTGTGATTTTAAGTGTGGGGTGATTCTGGGCGAGAATGCATGCGTAGAACAGATGAGTAATCCTGGTGTTTTCGCCTAGGCGAGCAGCTCTCGCCTAAGCAAAAATACCAGAAGATCACCTTTGTCACTACGCGAAATGTCGCCTAGGCGAGCTGGACTCGCCTGAGCGAGATGACTTCTCGTCTAGGCGAGCCAGTTTAGCCTGAGCGAGAGTTCGACCAGGATTTTTAATTTGCCACTGTATGAGGTCTCGCCCAGGCGAGATAAACTCTCTAGCTTAGGCGAGACCCTCTAGCCTAAGCGAGATTCCCTACAGAAGTTAGTTTTCTCACTGATTTGATTACATGATGCTATATTGATTGCCTTAAGATGATAATGGTTGATCTTGTATGTGATCCTTATGCATGTTAGACTGTGTAATGGAAATAAGTGTGAATTTAATATGAATGAGAATATGTTGGAGTTAGGATTTCAAGGGAAATTCTAAGGTAATGGTTTTAGTAAATGTAAGGGCATGAGGACTCATATTGGTGGCATCCTGACGCTCCTAGTAACCATTAAGACTCAAGTAGAGTATGATGGATTACGTCGGGGGGAGTAGCAGGAGGTCCTGGTCTATGAATCCGATCCATCATAGAGGTGATGGGATTTACCTTGAGAGTGGTTGGGTGAATACCCCTTGTGCCTAAAACTCTGCAGAGTTCGGGAACCGTCTCAAGTGCAAGTCACCAAAAGCTCCAATGCCACTTACATAATTCGGATATCGAGTCTAGAATGGTGTGTGGTGTTATGGTTGAGATTGATTGGATGATTTTGATAAATTGTGTGATAAATTATGTTTTCTACCTTAGTGTAACAATTGCATGAATTGCTCTTGGTTCAAGTTAGCTTACCCTTCTTGTCTATTGTGTGTTCCTTGTGTCTTCTATTTATGCAATGATCGTCCTTATTGAATGGTGTGAGCAGATATAGGTGCAGGTGAGGATACACCCCTCCGGGACAGGAGATGATTATGTTAGACGTACCATTAGTAGATGTACCCTTTTCTTTTGCTTAGCTGATCGGGTGTTTTGTAACCCGTTAGTAGTGTATGGGCTGTATATATTGATCAGTGTATGTATGGTTATTTTGAGGATGACTGTATTATATATTATACTGGCCTACGTCATCATCTGCTTGTGAACTATTAAAATTTAAATGTTTTGTTTAATAGTTTAAAAACTATGAAAACGAGATGTTACATTTCAGACCCAAATTATTTTTACATACATTTGAAACCTAAATTATTTTTACACCCATTTGACAACTTATTTTTTCACTCCCATTTTACACGTACAATATTTTTACACCCATTTCACACATAAAATATTTTTACACCCATTTAACACCTAAAATATTTGAACACCCATTTGAGACCAAAAATATTTTACACCCATTTGACACATAAGATTTTTTTATTATCTTTTGAAACCAAAAAGTTTTTTACACCCTTTTGAAACCTAAAATATTTTTACACCCATTTGACACCTAAAATTGGTTTTCATCCATTTGACACCTAATATATTTTTACACCCATTTGCCAGCAAAAACTTTTTTACACCCATTCGAGACGTAAAATTATTTTTACACCCATTTGACACCTATTATTTTTTTACTCCCTTTTGAAACTAAAATAATTTTTACACTCTTTTGGAAACTAAAATATTTTTGCACCCATTTTACACTTTTTTGACACCTAAAATTTTTTAGACCCATTGGACACCTAAAACTTTTTTACACATATTCGACACCTAAACTTTTTTTAAACCCATTTGACATGTAAAATATATTTTACACCCATTTGACACCTAGTATTTTTTTACTACCATTTGAAACTAATAATATTTTTACACTCTTTTGGAAACCAAAATATTTTTACACCCATTTGACACCTAAAATATTTTTACAACTATTTGTCAACTAAAACATTTTTACTCCCATTCGACACCTAAACTATTTTTATACCCATTTGTGACCTAAAATTTTTTACAACTATTTGAGACGTAAAATATTTTTTACACCCATTTGACACCTAAAATATTTTTACACCCTTTGGACACTGAAAATATGTTTACACCGATTTGAGAATTAATTTTTTTTTCAACAATTTGACACCTAAATTTTTTTGCTCCCATTTGACACCTAAAATATTTTTACACACATTTGACAGCTAAATGATTTTTACACGCATTGACACATAAGATTGTTTTACACCCAATTGACACCTAGATTATTTGTAAACCGATTTGACACCTAAAATATTTTTACACCCATTTAACACCCAAATTCTTTTTACACACATTTGAAACCTAAATTATTTTTACACCTATTGGACAACTTATTTTTTCACTCCCATTTTACACCTAGAATATTTTTACACCCATTTGACACCTAAAATAATTTTACACCCATTTTACACCTAAAATATTTGTACACACGTTTGACACCAAATATATTTTACATCCATTTGACGACGAAGTTTTTTTTCCAACAATTTGACAACTTAAATATTTTTACACCCATTTCACACCCAAATTCTTTTTACACCCATTTGAAACCTAAAATATTTTTACACCCATTTCACACCTAAATTTTTTTTACTCCCATTTTACATCTATAATATTTTTACACCTATTTGATACGTAAATTTTTTTTACACTAAATTGAGACTTCAAATATCTGTACACTAATTTCACACATAAAATATTTTTACACCCATTTGACAGCTAAAATATTTTACACCTATTTGATACCTAAAATTCTTTTACACCCATTTGAGACATAAAATATTTTTTACACCCATTTGACACCTAAATAATTTTTACACCCATTTGACACATAAGATTTTTTTACACCCACTTGACACCTACAATATTTGTACACCGATTTGACACCTAAAATATTTTTACACTCATTTCACACCCAAACTATTTTTGCATACTTTTGAAATCTAAATTATTTTTACACCCATTTGACAACTTATTTTTTCACTCCCATTTTACACCTACAATAGTTTTACATGCATTTCACACATAAAATATTTTTACACCCATTTAACACCTAAAATATTTGTACACCCATTTGAGACCAAAAATATTTTACACCCATTTGACACATAAGATTTTTTTTATTATCTCTTGAAACCAAAAATTTTTTTACACCCCTTTGAAACCTAAAATATTTTTACACCCATTTGACACCTAAAATTGGTTTTCATCCATTTGACACCTAATATATTTTTACACCCATTTGCCAGCTAAAACTTTTTTACACCCATTCGAGACGTAAAATTATTTTTACACCCATTTGACACCTATTATTTTTTTACTCCCATTTGAAACTAAAATAATTTTTACACTCTTTTGGCAACTAAAACATTTTTGCACCCATTTTACACTTTTTTGACACCTAAAATTTTTTTAGACCCATTGGACACCTAAAAATTTTTTACACCTATTCGACACCTAAATTTTTTTTAAACCCATTTGACTCGTAAAATATATTTTACACCCATTTGACACCTAGTATTTTTTTACTACCATTTGAAACTAATAATATTTTTACACTCTCTTGGAAACTAAAATATTTTTACACCCATTTGACACCTAAAATATTTTTACAACTATTTGTCAGCCAAAACATTTTTACTCCCATTCGACCCCTAAACTATTTTTATACCCATTTGTGACCTAAAATTTTTTACAACTATTTGAGACGTAAAATATTTTTTACACCTATTTGACACCTAAAATATTTTTACACCCTTTGGACACTGAAAATATGTTTACACCAATTTGAGAATTAATTTTTTTTTTCAACAATTTGACACCTAAATTTTTTTGCTCCCATTTGACACCTAAAATATTTTTACACACATTTGACAGCTAAATGATTTTTACACGCATTGACACAAAAGATTGTTTTACACCCACTTGACACCTAGAATATTTGTAAACCGATTTGACACCTAAAATATTTTTACACCCATTTAACACCCAAATTCTTTTTACACACATTTGAAACCGAAATTACTTTTACACCCATTGGACAACTTATTTTTTCACTCCCATTTTACACCTAGAATATTTTTACACATTTCACACCTAAAATATTTTTACACCCATTTCACACCCAAATTCTTTTAACACCCATTTGAAACCTAAAATATATTTACACCCATTTCACACCTAAATTTTTTTACTCCCAATTTACATCTATAATATTTTTACACCTATTTGATACGTAAAATTTTTTTACATTAAATTGAGACTTCAAATATTTGTACACTAATTTCACACATAAAATATTTTTACACCCATTTAACAGCTAAAATATTTTACACCTATTTGATACCTAAAATTCTTTTACACCCATTTGAGACATAAAATATTTTTTACACTCATTTGACACCTAAATAATTTTTACACCCATTTGACACAAAAGATTGTTTTACACCCGCTTGACACCTACAATATTTGTACACCGATTTGACACCTAAAATATTTTTACACTCATTTCACACCCAAATTATTTTTGCATACTTTTGAAACCTAAATTATTTTTACACCCATTTGACAACTTATTTTTTCACTCCCATTTTACACCTACAACAGTTTTACACCCATTTCACACATAAAATATTTTTACACCCATTTAACACCTAAAATATTTTGTACACCCATTTGAGACCAAAAATATTTTACACCCATTTGATACATAAGATTTTTTTTAATATCTTTTGAAACCAAAAATTTTTTTACACCCTTTTGAAACCTAAAATATTTTTACACCCATTTGACACCTAAAATTGGTTTTCATCCATTTGACACCTAAACTACTTTTACACCCATTGGACACCTAAAATTTATTTACACCTATTCGACACCTAAATTTTTTTTAAACCCATTTGAGACGTAAAATATATTTTACACCCATTTGAAACCTCTTATTTTTTTACTCCCATTTGAAACTAAAAATATTTTTACACTCTTTTGAAAACTAAAATATTTTTACACCCATTTGACACCTAAAATTTTTTTACACCCATTTGAGACGTAAAATATTTTTACACCCATTGGACACCTAAAATATTTTTACATCCATTGGACACCTAACTTATTTTTACAACTATTTGACACCTAAAATATTTTTACTCCTATTCGACACCTAAACTATTTTTATACCTATTTGAAACACACAACTTTTTTACACCCATTTGAGATATAAATTATTTTTACACCATTTCGACATTGAAATTTTTTTTACATCGATTTGAGAATTAATTTTTTTTTCAACAATTTGACACCTAAATTATTTTGCTCCCATTTGACACCTAAAATATTTTTACACAAATTTGACAACTAAAATATTTTTACACCCATTTCACACAAAAGATTGTTTTACACCCACTTGACACCTAGAATATTTGTACAACGATTTGACACCTAAAATATTTTTACACCCATTTCACACCCAAATTCCTTTTACACACATTTGAAACCTAAATTATATTTACACCCATTTGACAACTTATTTTTTCACTACCATTCTACACCTAGAATATTTTTACACCCATTTGACCCCAAAACTATTTTTACACCTATTTGACACATAAAATATTTTTACATCAATTGGACACCTAAAATATTTTTACATCCATTGGACACCTAACATATTCTTACAACTATTTGACACCTAAAATATTTTTACTCCCATTCGACACCTAAACAATTTTTATACTTATTTGAAACATACAACTTTTTTACACCCATTTGAGACATAAAATATTTTTACACCCATTGGACACCTAAAATATTTTTACACCCACTTGACACCTAAAATAATTTTACATCCATTTGACACATAAGATTTTTTTACACCCACTTGACACCTAAATTATTTTTAGACCGATTTGACACCTAAAAAATTTTTACACCCATTTCACACCTAAATTCTTTTTACACCCATTTGAAACCTAAAATATTTTTACACCCATTTCACACCTAAATTTTTTTACTCCCATTTTACACCTACAATATTTTTACACCTATTTCGTACATAAAAATTTTTTACACCCATTTGACAGCTAAAATATTTTATACCTATTTGATACCTAAAATTTGTTTACACCCATTTGACGCCTAAATGTTTTTTAACCATTTCACACAAAAAAAAATTTCGTACCATTTGACACCTAAAATATTTTTACACGCATTTGAAACTAAAATATTTTTTACATCCATTTGACATATAAGAAATTTTACACCGATTTAACACTTAAAATATTTTTACACCCATTTGACATATAATATTTTTTATTCCCATTTGAAACTAAAAATATTTTTACAGTTTTTTGACACGTAAAATATTCTTACAGCCATTAGATACCTAAAATATTTTTACACCCATTTACCACCTAAACTTTTTTTAAACCCATTTGAGACGTAAATTATATTTTACACCCAATTGACACCTATTATTTTTTTACTCCCATTTGAAACTAAAAATATTTTTACACTCTTTTGACATCTAAAATATTTGTACACCCATTAGAAACCTAAAACATTTTTACACCCATTTGATACCTAACATATTTTTCACCCATTTAACAACTAAAATATTTTTACTCCTATTTGACACCTACAATATTTTTAAACTCATTTGACACCTAAAATTTCTTTACACCCATTTAAGACGTAAAATATTTTTAACACCAATTTGACACCTATTATTTTTTTACTCCCATTTGAAACTAAAAATATTTTAAACTCTTTTGGCACCTAAGATATTTTTACACCCATTTGGGACCTAAAATATTTTTACACCCATTTAATACCTAAAATATTTTTCACCCATTTAAACCCATTTCAGACGTAAAATATATTTTACACCAATTTGACACCTATTATTATTTTACTCCCATTTGAAACTAAAAATATTTTTACACCCTTTGGACACCTAAAATATTTGTACACCCATTGGACACCTAAAATATTTGTACACCCATTGGACACCTAAAATATTTTTACCCCCATTTTCCACGTATAACATTTTTAAACGAATTTGAGACGGAAAATATATTTTACACCCATTTGACATCTATTATTTTTTTTACTCCCATTTGAAACTAAAAATATTTTTACACTCTTTTAACACCTAAAATAGTTTTCACCCATTTAACACCTAAAATATTTTTACTCCCATTTGACACCTACAATATTTTTTTAACACCTAAAAGTCTTTTACACCTGTTTGAGACGTAAAATACTTTTTACACCAATTTGACACCTATTATTTTTTACTCCCATTTGAAACTAAAATAATTTTTACACTCTTTTGACAACTAAAATTATTTTAAATCCATTTAACACCTAAAATATTTTTACACCCATTTGATACCTAAAATTCTTTTCACCCATTTGAGACATAAAATATTTTTCCACCTATTTGACACCTATTAGTTTTTTACTCCCATTTGAAACTAAAATATTTTTTACCCTCTTTTGACAACTAAATTATTTTTAAACCCATTCAGCAACTAAAATATTTTTACACTCATTTGACACGTAAAATATTTTTAAACCCATTTGAGACGTAAAATATATTGTACTTCCATTTGACACCTATTATTTTTTTACTCCCATTTGAAACTAAAAATATTTTTACACTCTTTCGACAACTAAAATATTTTTACACCCATTTGGCACCTACAATATTTTAAACCCATTTGATACCTAAAATTTTTTACACCCATTTGAGACGTAAAATATTTTTACACATCTTTTACAACTAAAGTATTTTTACACCCGTTTGAAACCTAAAAGTTTTTTTCACGCATTTCAGACGTAAAATATTTTTACACCCTTTGGACATCTAAAATAATTTTACACCCTTTGGACATCTAAAATATTTTTACAACTATTTGACATCTAAAATATTATTACTGCCATTCGCCACCTGAAATATTTTTACACCCATTTGACACCTAAAATATTTGACGTGCATTTGAAACCTAAATATTTTTTACTCCCATTTGACACCTAAAATTTTTTTACACCCATTTGACACCTTTTATTCTTTCACACCAATTTAAGACGTAAAATAGTTCTACATCCATTTGACACCATTTGAAACTAAAATAATTTTTACAATCTTTTGACAACTAAAACTTTTTACTCCAAATTTAAACTAAAAATATTTTTACACTTTTTTGACACCTAAAATATTTTTACACCCATTGGACACCTAAAATATTTTTACACCCTTTTGACACGTAAAGTTTTCTTAAACCCATTTGAGCCGCAAAATATATTTTAAACCCATTTGACACCTATTATTTTTTTACTCCCGTTTGAACCTAAAATTATTTTTACACTCTTTTGACAACTAAAATATTTTTACACCAATTTGATAACTCAATTTTTTTTACACCCATTTGAAACGTAAAACATTTTTAATTGCATTTGATGCAAAAATATTTTTACAACCATTTGACACATAAGATTTTTTTACGCTCATTTTAACACTTAAAATATTTTTACACCCATTTGATACCTAAAATATTTTTCACCCATTCGAGACGTAACATATTTTTACATCTATTTAACACCTATTATTTTTTTACTCCCATTTGAAACTAAAATAATTTTTACACTCTTTTGACAACTAAAATATTTTTACACATATTTAACACCTAAAATATTTTGACACCCATTTGACACCTAATATTTTTATACTCCCATTTGAAACTAAAAATATTTGTACACTCTTTTGACACCTAAAATATTTTTACACACATTGGACACCTAAAATATTTTGACACCCATTTGACACCTAATATTTTTATACTCCCATTTGAAACTAAAAATATTTGTACACTCTTTTGACACCTAAAATATTTTTACACACATTGGACACCTAAAATATTTTGACACCCATTTGACACCTAATATTTTTATACTCCCATTTGAAACTAAAAATATTTGTACACTCTTTTGACACCTAAAATATTTTTACACACATTGGACACCTAAAATATTTTGACACCCATTTGCCACCTGAAATTTTTTTAAACCCATTTGAGATGTAGCATATTATTAACCCCCATTTGACACCTCAAATATTTTTACACCCATTGAACACATGAAGTATTTTTACACAAATTTGACAACTAAAATTTTTTTATAACCATTTGAGACGTAAAATATATTTTACACCCATTTGACACCTAATATTTTTATACTATCGTTTGAAACTAAAAATATTTATACACTCTTTTAATAAATAAAATATTTTTACATCAATTTGACACCTAAAATATTATTACACGTATTTGACACCAAAATTTGTTTTACACCCATTAGAGGTGTAAAATTTTTTTACACCCATTAGACAACTAAAATATTTTTACACCCATTTGACATCGAAAATATTTTTACACCCTTTGACACCTAAAATATTTTACACCTATTTGACACCTAAAATATTTTTACTCCCATTTGAAACCTAAAATTATTTTACACCGATTTGAGACCTAGAATATATATACACCCATTGGACACCTAAAATATTTTTACACCCATTTGACACCTTAATTTTTTTTTTACACCCATTTGATGCCTAAATTTTTTTTAACCATTTCACACCTAAATTTTTTTCCTAACATTTAACACCTAAAGTATTTTTAAATGCATTTGACAGCTAAAATATGTTTACACCCATTTAGCCACTTGAAGCTAAAAATATATTTACACTCTTTTGACACCTAAAATATTGTTACACCCATTGGACACCTAAAATATTTTTACCCCCATTTGCCACGTATAACTTTTTTAAACACATTTGAGACGTAAAATATATTTTACACCCATTTGACATCTATTATTTATTTACTCCCATTTGAAACTAAAAATATTTTTACACTCTTTTGACACCTAAAATATTTTTACACCCATTGGAAACGTAAAACAATTTTACACCCATTTGATACCTAAAATATTTTTCACCCATTTGACACCTAAATTTTTTTGCTCTCATTTGACGCCTAAAATGTTCTTACACCCATTTGACACCTAAAATATTTTTACACCCATTTGAGACATAAGATCTTTTTACACCCATTTGACACCTAAAATATTTTGACACATATTTGACACCTAAAATATTTTTACGCCCATTTCACACCTAAATTCTTTTTATACCCATTTGAAACCTAATTTTTTTTTCATCCATTTAACACCTAAATATTTTTTACTCCCATTTGACTCCTTATTTTTTTAATCCCATTTTACACTTAAAATATTTTTACACCTAGTTGATACCTACAATTTTTGTACACCTAATTGAGAGGTAAAATATTTGTACGCCAATTTCACACCTAAAATATTTTTACACCCATTTGACACCTAAAATATTCTTACACCCATTTGATACGTAAAATATTTTTAACCCCATTTGAGACAAAATATTTTTACACCTATTTGACACCTAAAATATTTACTCCAATTTGAAACCCAAAGTTTTTTACACCCATTTGAGACGTAAAATATTTTTTGATGGACGTTCTTGGTGGAGGAGTGGAAGGAAATCCATGGAGAATGCCTAAGATGAGTTGAAGTGCAGCAGAATTTGGAGATGGAGAAGAAACTTGCTCTCGGAAATTGATGTTTGGGTGAAGATAAATAGTAGAAGTTGTGCTATGGTGTGGAAGATGGCTAGTGGGTATGAAGGAAAATGATAGCCATGTATGCTCTCAAATTAATAGAAGTGTGGAATGATTTCAACACTAGCATCTATTAGCAATTCAAGAGTAACCATTACAATAGTTGAATGGCTCTATTTATAGGTAGATGGCCGACCAAATGAGAAGAAAATGCAACAAAGATGAAATGCAAATGTAGCTTGGAGGAGAAGCTTGATTGGAGACCATGTGATGTAGGAGATGAGTCTTGATGATGCCAAGTGGCATGTCACACTCTCCTTGCTAAAGTCACACGCTCCATGTCACCATCACATACTCCTTGCTTTGCTCATGCTTTGCTTGCATCCAAGTGGAGAGACAACCAAGGAATTCTCGGCCAAAGATAGCAAATTGGGCTTGGCCTAATTATTCAAAAATGTTCTAACTTATTTTATTAAAAGTAAAGCCTAAGCAATGGCACAATTTAAATCTAGACTACTTCAATCATGCATCAACTCATATTTTGTAGATTTCTTTAGCCCATGTGAATAATGTAAAAAGCCCATGATTGACTTGATCATCTTGTGAATAGCCCATGTGAATCTTTCTCATCATGATTGTAGTCATTGGGGCTTGATATAAGATTGGGCTTGTTGATGCATTTCATCTTGGGCTTGTTGGGCTCACATCATTTTTATACCCATTGGACACCTAAAATAATTTTGTAACTATTTAACACCTAAAATATTTTTACTCCCATTTGACACCTAAAATATTTTACTTCCATTTGACACCTAAAATATTTTTATATCCATTTGACACCTAAAATATTTTTACTCCCATTTGAAACTAAAAATATTTTTACACTCTTTTGACACCTAAATTTTTTTTACACCCATTGGAAACCAAAAACATTTTTACACCCATTTGACACCTAAAACATTTTTACACCTATTTGATACCTAAAATATTTTTCACACATTTAACACCTAAAATATCTTACTCCCATTTGAAACCTAAAATTTATAACCCCCACTTGAGACGTAAAATATTTTTACACCCTTTGGATACCTAAATTATTTTTACAACTATTCCATACCTAAAATATGTTTACTCCCAATCGACACCTAAAATATTTTTTTTACCCATTTGACACCTAAAATATTTTAACTCCCATTCGAAACTGAAAACTTTTTTACACCCATTTGAGACCTAAAATAATTTTACACCCATTTGTCCCCTAAAATATTTTTACAGTTATTTGACACATAAGATTTTTTTACACCCACTTCCAACCTAAAATATTTTTACACCGATTTGACACCTAAAATATTTTTACACCCATTTCACACCCAAATTCTTTTTACACCCATTTGAAACCTAAAATATTTTTACACTCATTTGACACCTAAATTTTTTTACTCCCATTTTACACCTATTTGATACCTAAAATTTTTTTACACCCAATTGAGACGTAAATTATTTGTACGCTAATTTCACACCTAAAATATTTTTATACCTATCTGACACCTAAAATATTTTTACACCCCTTTGATACCCAAAATTTTTTTAAACCCATTTGGGATGTAAAATATTTTTACACCTATTTGACAGTAAAAAATTTTTACACCCATTTGAGACGTAAAATATTTTTTCACCCATTGGACACCTAAAATAATTTTATACCCATTGGACACCAAAAATATTTTTACAACTATTTGACACCTAAAATATTTTTACTCTCATTCGACTACTAAAATATTTTTATACCCATTTGACACATAAAATATTTTTACTCCCATTTGAAACCTAATATTTTTTTACACCCATTTGAGACCTAAAATAATTGTACACCCATTGGAGACCTAAAATATTTTTACACCCATTTGACACCTAAATTCTTTTTACATCCATTTCATATCTGAAATAATTTTACACCCATTTGACACCTAAATTCTTTTTACATTCATTTGATATCTAGAATAACTTTACCCTCATTTTACACCTAAAATATATTTACACCTACTTAATACCTAATATACCCATTGGAGACCTAAAATATTTTTACACCCATTTGACACCTAAATTCTTTTTACATCCATTTGATATCTAAAATAATTTTACACCCATTTGACACCTAAATTCTTTTTACATTCATTTGATATCTAGAATAACTTTACTCCCATTTTACACCTAAAATATATTTACACCTATTTGATACCTAATATATTTTTACACCTAAAATATTTGTACGATAGTTTCACACCTAAAATATTTTTACACCAATTTGACACTTCAAATAGTTTTACACCCATTTGACACCTCAATTTTTTACACCCATTTGAGACATAAATTATTTTTACACCTGTTTGATACCAAAAATATTTTTACTCACATTTGAAACCTAATATTTTTTTACACCCATTTGAAACGTAAACTTTTTTTTCACCCATAGCACACTTAAAATATTTTACACCAATTTGAAACCTAAACTATTTTTACACCCATTGGACAACCAAAACATTTTATGCCCATTTGAAACCTAAAATGTTTTTACTCCCATTTGAAACGTAAAACTTTTTTACACCCATTTTGATGAATATCACCCTAAGGCCTCATGGCTTGGGCCATTGACCCATTTCTTTTATTTTCTTTGTTTTGAATTACATAAATAATAGTTTTATAGTCTTAAATATTTTGGGCCATTATTGTTAATATCAGCCTAATATTTGGACTTTATTGTGCAGCCCACATCTATAAATCTGCTCCACGGATGGGCCAACAAAAGGGCAATGTAATTGGACCTCCACATGCGATTGGACCCCCTGCGCAGCAGCCCAGATTGGCATGAATACATGGAACTAGTATTCATTTTGCTGCTGCATACACGCGAGCATACGACTAGCCTCCTTTTGGTTTGGGCCAAAACTTCAATGTTTGCCAACAACCCAAATTGAAGACAGCTCCACGCCACTGCTCAAAGCCTATTATTTTCCGTTCTTTTGCTGAACCAACACCCACTTTCCGTTTCATCATCACACGTGATCACTATGCTAGGGTTAGTAAAAGAGGGTGGCCCCTTTCTCAAGGGTTCTTTCATAAGCCTTGCATTCACGCACAACAACCCTTTGTCACCAACACACCCAACGTACAACCCTAGCTACCTCCCTCTTTTACGAAGGCCAACCCCTTTTACGGTTTCCGCGTCTCGCAAACACCATCACGTTTTCCACCTCGCTTCAACATCACATGTTCCTGCCTTCTGCATCTTTGGGAGCCTTTATTCGCTACGGTTCTCCATCGCTTCACGCATTCCACAACAATCACTTAGGGTTAACCTCACATCTTTGCCGTTAGGAAAATCTGTTAGACGGCATTTCTTCTTCTTCTCCTTTCCCGGTTGCCTTCAGCTACACAAGGCAAGCCAACCTTATTGTAACACAACTTTGATCAATGAGAGTGAAATTTTAATTCTCTTTCGTCTAGCTCACCTTCTAGTTGAGGTATTCACCTCCTAGGATCCGCACCAGTGAGAGTTCTCCACCGTGAGATCATAGTCTTCCACTGCCTGTTTGGTGGTTTTCCATCGAACAAATTTATGTTTCACAGCCTTGCATCGTGATTCCAACAAGACTTGTGGCTTCGCGCATCCATCACATTTGAGAGCTAAAAGATTTTTACACCCGTTCGATACCTAATATATTTTTACACCCATTTGACACCTAAAATATTTTTACACCCATTTGGTGCCTAAATATTTTTACACCCATTTGACACCTAAAATATTTTTACACCCATTTGAAACCCAAAATATTTCTACACCCATTTCACACCTAAAATATTTTTACAACCATTTGAGACCTAAAATATTTTTTCATCCTTTTTACACCTATATATATTTTACTTCCATTTGACAAATAAATTTTTTTTACACCAAATTGTCACCTAAAATATTTTTACACCCATTTGACACCTAATTTCTTTTTACACTCATTTGACAACTAATTTCCTTTTACTCCATTTGATACCTAAAATATTTTTACACCTATTTGATAGGTAAAATATTCTTACACCCAGTGGACACCTAAAATATTTTTTCACCCATTTGACAGATAAACTAGTTTTACGTCTCAAATGGGTGTAAAAATATTTTAGGTCTCAAATGGGTGCAAAAAGATTTTAGGTGTGAAATTAGCGTACAAATGTTTTCGTCTCAAATAGGTGTAAAACAATTATAGGTGTGAAATGGGTGTAAAAATATTTTATGTCTCAAATGGGTGTAAAAAAATTTTAGGTGTTAAATGGCTATAAAAAATATTCCGATGTCAAATGGATGAAAATCAATTTAGGTGTCAAATGGGTGTAAAAACGTTTAAGATGTCAAATGGGTGTAAAAATATTTTAAGTGTCAAATAGGTGTAAAAATATTTTAGGTATCAAATGGATGTAAAAAGATTTTAGATGTCAAATGCGTGTCAAAATATTTTAAGTGTCAAATGAGTGTAATAATATTTTAGGTGTCAAATGGGAGTAAAAAAAATCTAATGTGTCAAATGGGTGTAAAAATATTTTAGGTGTCAAATAGGTGTACAAATATTTTGGGTGTACAAATATTTTGGGTGTCAAATCGGAGTAAAAATATTTTAGGTGTGAAATTAGTGTAATAAATATTTAACGACACAATTAGGTGTACAAAAAGTTTAGCTGTAAAATTGGTGTAAAAATATTTTAGGTGTCAAATGGGTGTAAAAAACTTATAGGTGTCAAATGGGTGTAAAAATGTTTTAGGTTGAAAATGGCTATAAAAATATTTTAGGTCTCAAATGGGAGTAAAAAAATAATTGGTGTCAAAACGACTATAAAAAAATTTTAGATGTCAAATGGGAGTAAAAAAATAATTGGTGTCAAATGGGTATAAAAATAATTTAGGTGTCTAATCGATGTAGAAATATTTTAGATCTCAAATGAGTGTAAAAAAATTTTAGGTGTCAAATTAGAGTAATAAATATTTTACGTCACAATTAGGTGGAAAAAAAATTTAGCTGTAAAATTGGAGTAAAAATACTTTGTGTGTCAAATGGGAGTTAAAAAAAATAGGTGTGAAATAGGTGTAAAAAAGTTTTAGGTGTCAAATGGGTGTAAAAAAATTTTAGGTGTCAAATGGGTTCAAAAATGTTTTAGGTGTCAAAACGATTATAAAAATATTTTAGGTGTCAAATGGGACTAAGAAAATAATTGGTGTCAAATGGGTATAAAAATATTTTAGGTGTCAAAGGAGTGTAAAAATGTTTTAGGTGTCAAAACGGCTATAAAAATATTTTAGATCTCAAATAGGAGTAAAAAAATAATTGGTGCCAAATGGGTATAAAAATATTTTAGGTGTCAATTCGATGTAAAAATTTTTTAGATCTCAAATGAGTGTAAAAAGCTTTTAGGTTTCAAATGGGAGAAAAAATATTTTAGGTTTCAAATGGGTGTTAAAATATTTTAGGTGTCAAATGGGTGTAAAAATATTTCAAGTGTCGAAAGGGTGTAAAATATTTTAGGTGTTCAATGGGTGTAAAATATTTTACGTCTCAACTGGTGTAAAAACCTTTTAGGTTTCAAATGGGATTAAAAATATTTTAGGTGTCAAATGAGTGTAAAAATATTTTATGTCTCAAATGGGTGTAAAAACATTTTAGGTGTCAAATGGAAGTAAAAATATTTTAGGTGTGAAATGGGTGTGAAAATATTTTAGTTGTGAAATTAGCGTACAAATATTTCACGTATCAGTTAGGAGTAAAAAAAATTTAGGTGTAAAATGGAAGTAAAAATATTTTAGGTGTCAAATGGGTGTATAATATTTTAGGTGTCCATTGGGTGTAAAAAATTTTAGGTGTCAAATTGGTGTAGAAATAATTTAGGTGTCAAATGGGTGTAAAAATGTTTTAGGTGTCAAATGGGTGTAAAATAATTGTAGGTTTCAAATGGGAGTAAAAATATTTTGTGTCAAATGGGTGTAAAAATATTTTATGTCTCAAATGGGTGTAAAAAAATTTCAGGTGCAAATGGGTGTAAAAAGGTTTTAGGTGTCAAATGGGTGTAAAAAAATTTAAAGTCTCAAATGGGTCTAAAAAATTTTTAGGTTTAAAATCGGAGTACAAATATTTTAGGTGTCAAACGTTTGTAAAAATATTTCACCTCTAAAATGGGTGTAAAAAAATTTTCGGTGTCAAATGGGTGTAAAAATATTTTAGGTGTGAAACTAGCGTACAAAATATTTTACGTGTCAATTAGGTGTAAAATTGGTGTAAACATAAGTGTCAAATGGGTGTAAAATTATTTTAGGTGTCAAATGGGAGTAAAAAAATAATAGGTGTCAAATGGGTGGAAAAATATTTTAGGTCTCCAACGGGTGTAAAAATATTTTAGGTCTCAAATGCATTTAAAAATATTTTAGGAGTAAAATGGGTGTAAAAATATTTTAGGTGTCAAATGTGTGTAAAAATATTTTAGGTGTCGAATGAGTATACAATTATTTTAGGTGTCCAATGGGTGAAAAAATATATTACATCTCAAAGGGGTGTAAAAAAATTTTAGGTTTCAAATGTGAGTAAAAATATTTTAGATGTCAAAAGGGTGTAAAAAATTTTTATGTCTGAAATAGGTGTAAAATTATATTAGGTGTCAAATGGGTGTAAAAATATTTTAGGTGTCCATTGGGTGTAATAAATTTTAGGTGTCAAATGGGTGTAGAAATAATTTAGGTGTCAAATGGGTGTAAAAATATTTTAGGCCTCAAATGGGTGTAAAAAAATTGTAGCTTTGAAATGGGAGTAAAAATATTTTGTGTCAAATGAGTGTAAAAATATTTTGCGTCTCAAATGGGTGCAAAAAAGTTTCAGGTGTCAAATGGGTGTAAAATAATTTTCGTTGTCAAACGGGTGTAAAAAGATTTAAGGTCTCAAATGGGTGTAAAAAAAATTTTAGGTTTCAAATCGGGGTACAAATATTTTAGGTGTCAAACGTTTGTAAAAATATTTTACGTCTCAAATAGGTGTTGTCCCAATCATGCCTCAGACGCACGTGACACACGACACGCAACCTGACCAAGGCCATTTCCCCAAGAATGTTAGCGGCGCACGGCCACCATCAGTACGGGACCGAGGTCTGTAGTCCACAGATCAGTCAAGGGTCTTGGACGTCTTGCTTCGGGTCGGTCTTCACTTGCTTCCAAGGGGGGCTTGAGGGCGGCACAAGGAGACTTGAAAAAGACACTCTGATGCTTAAGTTAGCACTGGTGATGTCAGAATCTTCAGAGAATATATTAATGCGTAATCATTGCATGGGATAACGTGCTATATATATATATATATATATATATATTTATATATATATATATATA
>Ga0209589_1002947_pt1 | contig 29711 bp, 15 predicted proteins | sample CowpeawhiteBW_FD_187525 | JGI IMG/M metagenome (GOLD analysis project Ga0209589, IMG submission 187525) | Root nodule microbial communities of legume samples collected from California USA - Cow pea white BW (SPAdes) (version 2) | ecosystem: Host-associated > Plants > Roots > Nodule | place: USA...
TCGAAGACGGCAGAACCCTAACCCTAGCAGAGCGTCACGTGAGAGCAAGGGGATGACGGCTGGTTCTTTTCTGAAAGTGAATGAAATGTGAAATTAGGGTAACACTAAGGGTTCTTATATCATGGGCCAGCCTTTAGGCCCACTGTTGCAGGGCAGCCCTTAGAATTAAGGACAGAGTTACGTAAACAGATTTTTTTTTAATGGGCCTTACATTAATTATTTCAACTTTTAATATAAAAATATGAAATTAATGTATATTAATTATTTCTTAATCACCACTACTCACATTTTCGAAAAAAATATAAACCAACATATAAAACAAAAATTGCAAGGGATAAAAGATAATAGCTAAAATTCAAAATGAATAGACTCGAGGTTATTTAGACGAGAGAGACAAAATCAGAGGTCTTTGACATATGGTTAAGATATCCCATGAACACATCTGGATAACACAACGCTACTCTGTTTGCGTCAATTCCTTTATTTATTCTAACGACAAGAAACGCGCCATTTGCGGCTACCTCAATTTTTGTCGCTCATCATTTTGTCCTATCTAAATCTACTGCTAATTGCATTATATAACAGTTCTAGGCGCATTGCTCTCTGCAAACTAAATTTGGAAAAGAAAAAAATTCACAATTAATTTTAAAATAACAATTATACAATAAAAATATTATATTTAAACAAGTCAATTAAAACAAGAATATGATAAAAAAATAAAATATTATTAAAAACAGTCGTATAGGAGTAGTGTTGTGTGAAATATAAAGAGCGTAAAAACATTAGAAAATTTATTATATATTAGAACTAGAGAGATATAATGCCATTTTTTTATATCATATATATATATATATATAAAAGGGCAATTTAAATAAATAAGTTTACGTTGAGAAACAAATAATCATCTAAAATATCTGTTAGACTAGTTTTTTTAGGGTACTAATATTTGGACACTCAACAATATTTTACACTCATCTAAAAAAGTTAATTTTTTTAATAAGCAAAATACTCTTAAAAGTGAGTTATCAATCAGTGCAAGTGGTGTAAAAAAAAACACATTTTCCGTCTCTTTATTCTATATTTTGTCTAGAATGATCAATATACCGCATTCACTTTGTAACCGAAATATTCCTTGCAAAAGTAAGAATATATGAGTGACGAACCACGTTAAATACTATATAAAGCATTGTAACGTAACTCCAACCTAACACGAGGAGACAAAATGAGTTTGGCAAAAGCTTTGATTTTCACTATATATAAATGATAGACGTGCCGGCCCAAAGAAGCTATAAATGCAGCAAATCTATTCACTCAACTGCAACGAAACTAGCTAGCCATAAAATTAATCAAGCTTAACATCATAATGATGACAAAGCTTACCCTATTCGTGTGGTCAATGGTTTGTGTAGTGGCTGTGGCCTCTGCTCAAAGTGCCGTTGTGGAGTCTACGTATCATTTATACCAACCGGAGCAGCATAACTGGGATTTGCTCGCAGTGAGTGCGTATTGCGCCACTTGGGACGCAAACCAGCCCCTCTCATGGCGAAGCAAATATGGATGGACAGCTTTCTGTGGACCTGTAGGGCCTCAAGGACAAGATTCTTGTGGCAAGTGCTTGAGGGTACGTAGATAGTTTCATATCGACTAGAGATAAGACTGTTTCATAATATATAATTACATCAGTGCAAACTTCATCTTACAAACCGATTTTACGATATATGCTTTCTTTCGTTATGCTTTAAGCAATAACATTCACATGCATGCATGCTTTTGCTTTTGATCGATGAAGAAATCACAGTAATACTTTATAGGTGACAAACACTCGAACAGGAGATGAGCAAATAGCTAGAATTGTGGATGAATGCCAAAACGGGGGTCTGGACTTGGACGTTAGTGTGTTCCAAACACTTGACTCCGACGGAAATGGGAATGCTGAGGGCCATCTTACCATTCACTACGAATTTGTCGACTGTGCTGACTAAACATGTCTTCGTATAATTCAGCAGAAGGGTTGCTTCTTATTAATTATGTTTAATGAGAAAAGTACAAGCATAATCATGATCAATAAGTTATTTTAGGTACTTACCGATTGCATTGCATGCGATTGGAAGAAAAAATGTTGTTGTTTTATTCCGTTTCATTTTTTACACAATAAAAATCTTAGTGGATTTTGCTAAAGTGTTTTTTTCTTTTTTTGTATGAATATTATTTTGATAAAAAAAAATTGATGAACTTCACAACACTTCTATAAATATGATTATAATAGATTAATTTCTTTTGTAACTAAAATAAAGTAATAAAATAATATTTTTATCTAAATTGATAGTTTAAGAAAATATTTGGTTAAATTATCATTTTTCTTTTCCTTTATGAGTTTGATATCAAAGTTTCAGTCAACGGATGGATATAAATAAAGTGTATATTGTTAACATTGATTTGCGAGTACGTGGATTTGGTTTGATTTGATATTCTAAAGTTAAAAATAAACCAGGAATTATATTTTGATAATTTTTAAGTATTTTATAAATATAGAGAAATCAGAAAATGAAAAATAAAAAGCCATTTAAAAAATATCATTTTAAATTGTAAAAAAAATTGTCAAAATTTACTTGTTAAAAAATTATTTTTCAATAAATAATTAATAGGAATTTATATTGTTTAGGTTGGTTTTTTTTTTGTAATTTGAGGTCCATTTAAAGTCAAATTTGTAAAAATGGGTTCGTTCAATGTTTTTTTGCAAGGTAGGATCAAGTTATTAGGGTGAATGACGACATTACAAATGATTTTTTGTACGAATCCCTCGTAGCCAATAAAGTAGACAAAATTGAAACAATTAGGAGTAGATTCATGACACGATTTCACTTAAAAAAAAAAGAAATTGGCAGGATGAAAGAAGACTTCACCTATAATTCGGGATGTCAACGGGGCGGGTAGGGTACGGGTAGTAGCTCTCCCGTACCCTACCCGCTGGATAAATATTTGTCCCGTACCCGTACCCATATCCGTCGGGTATCCGTTATGCGGGTACCCGCCTATTTTTTTCATATCTGCGGGTATCCATGGGTACCCGCGGGTATTTACAAAAATATTTAAAAGAATAAATATTTAACCATAATTAGTGCTTGGATCAACAAATCCACCTTCTCCTATTGATTCTTGAAAAGCAAACAAATAAAAAATCATTAACAATTTATATTGTAGTTTATTTTTGAATGAAATATTAAAGAAATTACTAACTTCATCAATGTCCATATCTTGCAATATTGTATAAAGTTTCATGTTGTCCAATTTTAATCTAGAAGAGCCTGAAAACATAAGAAGTTCATTAAAATTTTTTAACAATCACTTTATTAAAATATCTAAGTAAAAGTGTTAATTTCATTACCTGTTGATCCATAACTAGTCTTTGACACACATCAATGCCTCCACAGTATCTAGAAGTAATCTACTCTGATCTGGGATAAGAATCCGACCACCATTACTGAATGAAGACTCATAATGTTTTTTAGTAGTATATATATGAGGATATTTTTATGAATTAAAGTTTAGCGGGTACGGGTATCCACGGGTACGGATACTATGATACCCGTACCCACCCTGTTAGCATGCGGGTATCAAAAATATCCATACCCGCGGATAGCAGGTATCCATTTTTAATATTCATTTCTTACTCGTTGCGGGTTTTATCCGCGGGTACGGATTTTTTTTACATTCCTACCTATAATATCGTGCAACTTAATTATGGACACATTTTACAAATTTGAATTCAAATATACTCCAAAATAAGAAAAAAAAAACTACTTTTTAGTGGTGTGTGTTTAATATATGTTAGATTTTTTTTTTAAATATAAGTTAAAATATAAAAATCGTACTTTGAAAGACACAACAGTAACAGTAACAGAGAATTTAAATTCTATATGTAGGTAGGTATAAACTCGAGCGCGTAATGTTCTTTCTTGACCGTCAATTGAGCTAATTTAGACTTTTTTAACTCTATATAATATACCAATCATGAAAATGTTGGTAAAACTCTTGAATCACTCTTACCAACCAAGAAGAATATCTTTGTTAATAAATATAATAAATCAAGACAATAAAAGTTGAGTTATTCATATGAAAACTTTAATTCAACATCTTATACATGACGAGATTTCTTGCAGCAACTGCCAGATAGTGGACTATGAATTTATCAGTGACACAATGTAGTGAGCCATGTAAATCGCAGAAGCTTACGTACGTCTAGGTGTATAAATAAAAACAAAATCAACCAGCAGTGTAAAAATTCTTATTTGAACAAATCAAAATGCTAATTTTCCCATTTTATCGTTGCGATCTTCTTTTAAATTTATTTGTATTTGTTTAGTATAAAACTTTTATTATATTATCGAATCTCAGCGATAATTTAGGGGATGCGTTTAACAAATAAATTTTAGGTAGATGTATATTATATTATCGTGCAATTGAGATAATTGCGTTAAAGACTGTGTAACGTGTATAGCATAAAACATTGTACAAGGCTGCATGTGGGTGTGATTGCGAAATCAATACACGGGTGTTGACAGGGAAACCTTGTGCGCAATAATGTGTATTGAACAGTGCAGTGTAGTGTCGATATTCGCCGCGTACAAGAAAAAGCAAGACAAATATATGAGCTTCATAAAATCATATTTTTTCTAGTCCAGACAGGAAATTTCCACGTAAAAAAACTTCATTCAGTTTCTTCCACATAATTTTCAAGGGAAACATTTGATTCAGACCATTGTAATATACGAGTTACCACATTCATTTTTCGATCTGATGACTGAATATTCCTTTGGAGACTATGTACAGCGTTGCAATGCAACTCCAATGTAATAATACGAGGAAACAATATATGAGTTTGCAAAAGCTGTGATTTTAACTATATATCATAGATGTGCCGGCCCCTATTAAACACAACATCTAATTACTTCAAAGTGTGCCATTCTGTGACTGTAGAAGCTGAAGGCAAAGCTTTCCCAATGCATGAAGTAAGTCATATGAAATTGTACGTGTTTATTTGGTTTGACTTTTCATGAACTAAAAGTCGTACATGGATTAAATTTACCCTAATAAAGTAATTTTTATTAATTAATATATAATATTTACTTGAGAGAGTCGAACAGGGACAAAATTGAGGTGAGGCGGCGAGAACTTGAGAGTGGGCTTATTCATTGGATGTCCCAACCATTTTGTTTTGTTTTGTCGTGATATATGTATATAGACAGACCAATGATGCATGATGACTCTGACCTATGTTGTACCGGTATCATTCTCATCTTATCATTAAGAGCCTTACTTTGTTTTTTGTAATCAATTTCTGCTCTTGCCACAAACGATTTTTAGTAAACAAAATATTATATCATTCACAAACAGACAACAGACCAAATTGGCCTTTTTTGCTGTTTTTTTGTTTTTTGTTTTCCTTTTCATTACCCAGTCCCCATTCAGCTCCTAAAACAACGTGGTTGGACAAAACAAGAGTAAATCGATGAGTTGAGGAGTGAAATAGGGTAACGTTTTCTTGTTTTCTGGTTGCTAGACGGCAAGGAGCAAAGGATCATTTTTCACGCATTTTATTTGATAAGATAATGATATTATGATTTTTATTTTTTTACTTCTATTTTTTATATTTTAATGTGTTTTAATATCAATCATTGATTAATATATCACCATTTTTTATTTTAAAAATTAATAGTTCACACGTTAAAAAGTAAAAAATGAGAATTAGAAAATAATTTTTCTATTTTATAGGACGTTGTTCTAAGGTTTTCTGTATTAATTTTTAAACAAAATTTTGTCAAATTATAAATAATGAGGGTATGATTTTTTAAAGATCAGAATGTTAAAGACTTTACTTTCCATTAAGACTTTGTTATTTTTCTTATTTCCGTACATTCATTTCTTAAAAATAGTTTTGGAAAATATTATAATTATAGATAAATTTAATGATATGGATTAATTAATTTTAATTATTTTTCATAAATATAAATTCCTTATTAATGGGAGAAGTATATCTATTTAGATATAAATAGTATAAAAAGCTAAAAAATCAACTGTGATTTATAATATATTATTTTACTATTTAATAAAAAAATTCAGAATTTCTTTCAATGAATATTGGATACGTGTTTGTGTTTAGAGGCTTTGGCTTTTTTTTTCGTAAAGAAGTAAACGTGTTTGGGTAGATTTGCTGCACCTTCTTCTCTGAGTGCATTAAATGTTTGGAAAATTACTTAACAACCACATGTTGCTTACTTACTGTGTCTATCTTTTAATACTAAATGTTAATAAATGCTCAAAATAACAATTTTTGTATTATTCAAACAAAGATAATATTTATAATATTTTTTATGTACCCTTGTATATATTTTACGGAAAAAAACAATAATTTCCATTAACGATTACTGAATATTAAAACTCATATTTTTATACCAGTACAAAATAAACTTTAAAATATAACCCATCTCATTTATTTAATAATTCAAGTAAAACAAAATGATTTTAAAAAAAGAAATAGCCCTTCAAAGTTGCCTCAAGCTGATTGTATAATGTGACAGATCTCAAGGTTTCGATATATCACTGTTTAATAACTTCACCTAAAATACGAAAAATTAAATAGTTTTGTTATTAAACTGTTTGATATTATCCTTTGGATTATATATACCAAAATTTATTTTAGGCATTTGCCTTATGTATGTTTTTTAATTATATATATAACATTAATTAAAATAAAGTAGTATTGTTAATTAAAACATTTATTTACATGAGAAATATATAATTTAATTATTTTATAAAAAAATTAACATTTAGATTGATTGATTTCATATCATTTAAAAATTTATCATGTGTGAAAGTTTAAGATTTGAAGACTGCTAATTTCATTCCATACATAATTATATGTTTCTGATGCAATAAAGGGTATTTAAAAGATTTAATTTTTTTTCTCTGATAAATGAAGTTAGTCTAATAACGGAAACATTATACTCTTTTATTAAATAATTTAGTTGAATTGATTCAATAGTGCTATTGTAAATCTCTCATTATCCTTGAACCCTTCAAAAAAAAAAAAACATTACACCTTTTTTATAAACTTATGTCATACCTAGTAAAAGGACAAGTTTCACCAATATTAGCAGTAATTAATTGGTAAAAATAAATAAAGAAGTTTTTATAGTACTTTGGATTCCATTAACTTAAGATTGTTGAACTATTGAATCTTAATAGCTTAGTTTAGCTAATCCCTCTGCTTTTAGAATTTGGACAGTTTAGTCTTACCAATATTTTCCTTCTTACTAGGATATTAAATTTTTCCAAATTATTTTTCTTACGCTTCAAACTCTCCTCAGTTACCAGACAACGAGTGACTATTATTTTTCTTATCTTAATATCTACTCTCACATAAAATTACATAACTTTAAAACAAATTCATAATTCAAATTAAATGATAAAATGGACTTATTGAACTTTCAAGATAAAGATATATAATTGGTTAATAATATTTTGAAACAAGAAAGTTCAATAATTTAATTTAAATAAACTAAAATATAATTAAGTGAAAAAATAAATTGGTTAACTTTATGGGGTGAAATAGGTTAAGTACGCATACGCTACGTGATTTATTAGTGAGACGCTGCATAGATAGGATCTAGCACCCATAAGTCAACTTCCCTGTTAGAGATTCTTAGACATCAATGTTTGTTCCATTAAGTAGCGTTACACACACACACACATCTCAACGAGACCTTAGTTACTACATCTGATAAATGCATAAGTGGAAAACAAAATTAGTGGTAATGTTAATTAATGAGTATTGAGGCATAAAATTTAATTTTGTTTACGTAATTTAAGAGGAGGAGGAAAGTCACAGGGGTGTCAGAACTTGGGAAAAAACATAATAAGTTTTGTATGTGTGTTTGGGTGATGTTGGTAACAGAAAATTTTGCTATTTTGGGGGAAATGGTAACCAGAAAGGGAGAAGATAGGATGAAAAAAACGAGGAGGTTGGGATAAACAGTTAAGGAATAGTGATACATGGTATTACCAAAGTAAACAGTAATAATCTGGGAGAGTTGAAGTCAAATATGTGAATGACACACAAACACACGCACGGCACAAGAAGCGTTGGTTTGTTAGTAGTGTGTGTGTGTGTATGGCGTGTGTATTGCTTTGCTTCTTCTTCTCTTTCTCTTCATGCTCTCTTTTCTTTGTCTCGGTCTAACACCAACAACACCCAAACCCAACAACGACAACAACATTGGACGGTGCCCGGTTCATCTTTACGTAGTTTTTCTGCCGAAAATCGAACCCCATCTGGGGATTTGGCCCCCAAAAGCCGCCACCTGAATTCCCTCCCCAGATCCATATCGGTTCCACGTCGAATCCAACAGGGACAGAACCACCGTGGTGTGGTGTGGTTCACTTGGCAGGATTGGAATGCAAAGTTAATTAATTTATTCGTTATCGTAGCGATGGTGTCCAGCCAGGTGGTGAAAGTGAAGAGAGATACGCTACGACCATGCATGACATGCCCTCTCTGCCATAACTTCTACAAAGATGCCACCACCATCTCTCTCTGCCTCCACACCTGTTCGTCTCTCTTACCCTTCGATTTCTGTGCACTTTCTGATTTCTATGCTGCTCTTGAAAAAATTTACCCGGATTCTGACGTTGCTCCAGTTTACCTACCCCGCAATCTGCAATGCATTGCTCTTTGTTTAATCCCTCTGGGTTCTTACTCATCCTTGTCCTTGCTCTCTAATTTATATCTAATTGGCTGGATTTTCATGATTTGGGTTTTCAATGCGCTTGCTTGATACTTGTGATTGGTGATTTCGGTGATCTGGTTTCCTACGACACTTTCGTCTTAGATTACTGCTATTGCGTGAAGAGAACGTTAAATAATTGTTTTGTGGCTTCGGTAGAGCAATAAGATTGACATGATAGCTGGGCTTACATGGTTTACTTTTCTGTTTGTGGTTTTTCGGTTGTTTGCATTTCTATGATTTCACGGGTAAGGAATGGAATCATCCTAATTGTGTTTTGAGGTGGCGTACTGTTGTGAAGCTTTTTTAGGATGCAGTGGACTTTCATGATATGTTTGTTTGGTAATTCGAGCAGCGTGTGATGTTAATGACATTCCTGAATCACACACTTACATCTTCTTGCTTGCACATGTTTTGAGTTCATTTGTCGACACTTTCGAGGATCTTCTCTGCAATTCACTGAAGTATCATTCGAACACCAGTTTGCAGGAAGTGCATATATGATAAACTATCGGATGAGGAGATGGATTGCTGTCCTGTGTGCAACATTGATTTAGGCTGTCTTCCGGTTGAAAAGCTCAGGTCGGTTGCTCTTTGTTTGCCAACTTAATTTTGCATTTTTTGCAATTTATGAATTCTTTTGAACTGAACTGAACTAACATGCTGCTGGAATTTCTCGTTGGAAATGGATTAATATCTGCAACGTTGTTTATTCTGTTGCGTCTTCTCTTCACTTCGTTGTTAGTATTTGTTGTTTGCTTGTACATGAGAATATTTACTAATGCTCATGATCAATCTCTTCCTTTTTCTTTCTTGGTATAAAACCTGTTTGTCTGGTGTGAGCGAATGAAGGTTGTGGTCTTGAATATCTTTCACTGTGTAATGCAAAATTTCATCACTGAATATTCTCTTTCTTTAAGTTGGATTTATACTTTTCTCTTCCCTACTTGCAGAAATGTTAATCACAACATATAAGTTGCATCTGTGTTGAATTTTTTCACTGATAAGTCAGATACATAGTTCTGAACATCTATCATATTATAGAGGGCACCCTTCTTCCTAAGTCTGAAAGACTACTAATAGCTTAACATTTTCAACCGAGATTGAATCTTGTATGTGAATTTCATTTGCAGCTTGTGATTTTTGATGAAGACTGATATTTTTATATAATGGATCTTCAATATGAAACTCAGAGTGACGTCTTCTCCATCTTCAAGTATATTATATTTGAATGAGAGTTATACTTAGAGGCTGCATGAATAAATTGTTTTTGTAGATTTATATAAAAAAAACGCAGTTTAGTAAATTTGTTGGATGTTTGCGAAATAATCAAGGATTCCTATTGATTATATACAGGCCAGATCATAATTTGCAAGATATAAGGTCAAAAGTATTCCCGTTTAAGAGAAAAAAGATCAAGGCCCAAGAAGTTTTGTCTTCAATATCACTGCCAACTAAAAGGAAGGAAAGATCACTTTCATCATTGGTAGTCAGTGCTCCCAAAGTTTCAATGCAACCCGGCTTTACAGGAAAGAGAACTAAAACCAGTACAAGAAAAGCTGCTGCTGCTTTACGTGGATGCAGTTTTCTTCTTGAAGAATCCATAAAGAAGGAAGAAACAAATGGTGAAGATAATATGGTAAGCTCAATTTTATGGGGCAACAGGACTTGGTGTTAATTTTTCTTTATGTGTTTGTACTTTTTCTGGTTTTTATGTGACATTAATTAAGCCTTAGTTTTAAGTAATAATGGTCATGTAAGTCATGCACAATGTGATAATGGTCATGTATAATCATTGGTTCCCTATATGGTTGTAGGATCCTTCCATGGCTGAGCCTTCTAAAAAGCACAAGCCTAATGAAAATAAAGAGAACAGTGTGGAACATGCAGAAGGGAAGGTTGATCTCTGGACACCACTGAACTGTCTTGTTGAAGCTGCCAACCGAACAAAGTCCTCCAGGTCAAATTCACAAGCAATTCCTCCTGCCAAATTAGAGTCCCCAGTTACTCCTCATGCTGGTCAAAATATACCTGAAATTACAACCAAAACAGACCAACCTGTTTCTGTCCACAGTGAACTAAACATTCCAAAATCCAAAAATAAGGATACTGGACATAAAACAATATTTGTGGATGACAAGGATGCAAACAGCTTGCCTTCGGGACCAGTGAAGAGAAGAAGGTTGCGTCCTGCTGGTCAGAAAAGAGTTGCAGCATCTGAAATGTCTGCCTCATCCCCAGCTCCACTAAATGCAACAGGGAGCAAGTGCAACAGAAAAAACAGTCCTATCTGGTTTTCATTAGTTGCTTCAGAGGACCAGTAAGTCTTTTTGTATACAACAATCATAGTACTAACAAAATGTTGAGCTTCTGTTGTCATTAAAGAATTGATGTTATTATTCAGGAAAGGAGATGTTCCCTTGCCACAGATCTCAGCATGTTATTTGAGAATAAAGTAATTATTCTGATCTCATTGCTAATCTGTTTGTATAATTACTTTATTTATTTTGAATTAGAAGTTTTTCTTTGGTTATGACTATGACTTTCGCCTGTGGATAACTGCTTCTCATTTTGGTGTCATAATTAAGCTAGCAAAGAATAATAAGATATAAAAAAGCGCGTTTGTTTATATACGCTCTATCATGAGTTCTCAAACTCTTAAGGATTATATTGGAACTCAAGAGAAAAATATGTTACTGCATTTAGATATGACTGACAGATGTTCAGGCAAACACTTCATCTAGTATTGAAAGAAAGTTCAGAATGCAAATAGTGAAAAGTTAACCTTCCAAATTTTATAACTTAGTTTTAGACTTACTCTTTCCTTAGAACAACCATAGATTAAAAAATCAGCAAATTAGTGATCATTGTCTTACAGCTTGTTTGGTTTCACTTCCCACAGGCTAGCGCACATAAGGAACTAGGAAATCCAAAGCTAATGTGTATAGCTTTCTCCCTTTTTGTGGGAATTAAGCGTGAGTCTTTTGTGACGCAAAACCAGACAAGCTATAAGTCATATGTCGATTTCATTTTGCTGTGCTATTCTAGGTAGCAGATGCACAGATTAGTGATTATTGTTTGAATCACAGTTTTCGCGAAGAGAAACTCAGCTTCCATTTGAATAATTTGAAATGCGTTGATTTTTCTGGCTTTCATTTTATTGTTGCTTTATCTCTTTCTTTTTCTGCTAATTTTCTTAAATGCATTCCCTTTGTTTATGATAAGAATTTATATGTGATGATTATGTAATTCTTTATTCCTGACCTCATGACAGGGATGGTAATGTGCCCGTCTCATTTATTCAGAAGTACCTTGTGAAGAAACTTAATCTTTCCAGTGAAGCAGAGGTGAGTAAATTATCATCACTATTTAAGAACAAGGAATTGCTGGCACGTTCTCTATCTCCTCCTTTCTGTTTTTTTTTTTCTTCTGGAATTAGTTTTGGTTCAAGGATTCTAAAAACTTGTGGTCCTGAATCGTTTTCTGAATAAGGTGTGTCTTTATTGTTGTTTGCGAGAAACTATAGGAAACCAAGAACATAGTGCTGCCTTGTGGAGAATTTTACTAAACTTTGTATGCTTTAGGTAATAGAAGCAGTAAATATTACAAATGCAGAACTACTGACACGACCCCATGCAACCACAGAATTTGCTGAAGATTTTGGAAACAAATTTCCTGTGTCGAAGTTCTAACACCAAGTCACCAATTAGGCACTAAGAACTGATTTAACATTGATGATACTGAAAATAGGACAATACCTGAATTTCGCTTATATTGGTCTCAAATTTTGTTGTCTCTGGTGCATCCCTGTCCCTAAGGTCCCAAGGATATTTAATAGTTGCATCATATATAGCTGTAGATAGAACTTTGCATGTTTTGCATGTTATGAACTTTCAGTTGCCATAAGATTTGAAGTTATTTGGACGTAAATTACGATTTAACAAGTGTTGATTTCAGAGAAAAAGAAATAATTGAAGTTTTACATAAGCAAAATTTGGGCAGTGGTAAGTGTTTGTAATTTGCACAGGTGGAAATAATGTGCCGGGGTCAAGCAGTTCTTCCATCATTACAACTGCATACTTTGGTAGATCTATGGTTCCGGACAGCCTCAACCTCGAAAAGGATACCGGCATCAGTGGGGTCTTCAGCCAAAGATTTTGTGATGGTTTTATCGTATTGTCGAAAGACATTGCCCCCTTGAACATGTTCCCTGTTCTATCTATATATATCATTTTCACGCGGTACTTTTACATACACACATTCAACTGTTTTGATACCGTTGTCTCCGACATTACTGCCTAGAGATTTGTTCATTTAGACGAGGAATCTGTGTGATTTTGTTTTGCTAGTGACTGAGTATGTGCAGCCACCAATTTTATTACTTCCCTTCCATTTGCTGTTATTCTTTGGATAATCGAACATTTTGTCAGATCATGTCTTCCCTTTGGTAAGAATCGTATCAGACTTCAACTACGTTAGTGTTTTTTACTTGAGTAATGGTGTTTTTAATATTATGCATTTAAGGTCTATGGTTCTCTGAGAATGGAAAGCAACTCAGGGATTTGATTAGGAGACAAAAATGAGAAAGGAAGAACCGTGAATAATAGTAAAAAAGCAAATAAGTAAAATACAAATATAGAATTGAAAATATACTTTTCTGTTAACCGCTTTGAATTTCTTTTAGAAAGTTGTTGATTTTATTAAGACGATATCTATTCCATCGATTAAAAAAAAATCAAATTATAATATACGAGTAAGTTTAAATTTCATTTTAAGACTATTTTATAACTTTGAGTTAAATTTAAATTATTTTACTTCAATGTGCTATGAGAGTCAATCCAAAATCTAAGTGGAGTATATTCAATTTATATTACTTGATATCGAATTTTCTTTCATTATCATGCTTTATATTTTTGGTGTAAAGTGATATATCGAAGATTTTATATCAACTATAAATATGAATAAAAATTTCACTTTACTAAATCAATTATGTAAAATCAAGGAATTTAGATTCTCTAAAGATTTTTATGTACCGTTTTTTAAATGTGCTTTTAAAATATTTGGTCATTAATTTTAAAGTTTTAAAATATCTTAATAAAAAATTTAGAATACTAATATAATATAATTTTAATATTTATTATATGACATCACAAAAAATCAGAAGAAGATCGAGTTATACTTAAAATTAAAATTCAAAACCTTAATAATATCAATGGCTTTAACTTCACTTTTATAAATAAAGGCTTTTGGTTTCTTTCATTAAATATAATTTATCTCTCAAATTTAATTTAATTTGAAAGTTATGTGACTAAATATTATCATATGATGTTAGGAACAAGGCAATAAGACAATAAAGAAAAGAATAAAGGAAAAAAAAAATAACACAAGAAGATTTTAATGTGGTTTGGCATATTTTAATGTGTATGTATAGTTCATGACTACATTAGAAATATTTTTTATTTCTAGTGTGTTCTACTTTCTCATTTTTATCTCTAGTCAATGTGAGACTTAGATTTACACTTGAATTCCTGATATATAAAAGCATGCTGACATGATTAGACTTTATTCACAAAAGTGAACTTAGAAATTAAAAAAAAAAAAAAAACATTCCTTTCCCATTCTCAATCATTAAACACTTCAAAACTCCAACTTATGTTCAAGAAAAAAAATATTGAGTCTGGTCTAAAATTTTATATATATATATATATTCAAACACAGTATCATTGATTTTCATAAATTTTCTTTTTATTTCTTTTTAAATCTCATAATTTTTTTCTTTATTTCTTTAATCCAAATAATCGAACTTTCACCTTTTTTTTAAACATACTTAAATTCACTATTAAAAAGTAAGACAAAGTTAACAATTTATCATATCTCAATCCCTTATTTCGGTTCAAAAGAATTGATTCTCATTAACTACTTAGTATTACATGAGAAAAAAAAAGTTATCTTTTATAATTTTCTAAAGTAAAGTGCGATCATTTTAAATGTCCAATAGCATTTAAAATAAATTTTAAAATTCCTTCTTTCACAAATTATATGTAGTGAAACTTCAAAGTGTAAAGTGTATATGTGATTAATTTAGATTTAAAACAATATTTGAAGTCAATCTACTACACATCACCGATAAGTATAGTTTTATTATTATTTTAGATTTAAAATGTTTTCCTTTTCTTTACTTTATTTTTTCTTAAAGTTTATAAAATAAAATTTTGCCGTTTCATATATAAATTATACTTTTAAAACAAAAAATATATAAAAACAATTTTTTGGCATGCCTCTTCGTTTTGAATCCAAGAAATCCTATTACTTCAATCGCTCCCAAGGTCAACATATTATTTTCAAAAATCATTTAATAATAATTTAAATTATTATATTTGTAAATAATATATATATATATATATATATATATTAATAATAAATTATTATTGTTATTATTTTAATTCAAATACAATATATAACATGAATCAATTTTTTATATACTATAAATTTTATTTTATTATTAAATGTTAAATTTTGTTATAGCACCGGTACAAATATTAGTCCTGTTAACATTACAAGGGGAGTCATTAGTCATCCTTGTATTGTTGTCGGATCAGAAACCCTAATTTGAATTCGAATCACAAAATGCAGCAGGTAATGGAAAACCATGATAACTCTTCAGATTGCACTTTGCTATTTCCTCGGCTTCATGTTAAAGCTGATCGTTTTTGTTTTTTTAATCCGAAAAGGGGGGTGGATCTGAGACGGAAGTGACATGGGAGGACCAACAGAACATCAACAAATTTGGAAGGTTGAATAATCGCTTTCACGAGCTTGAAGATGAAATCAAAATCGCTAAGGTATTCTATGCAACTCTTTAATTCGTGTTCAGTTTCTACTATCAGCCCTTTCTGTTTAGTAGTGTTTGTGCAGAGCATTTTATTTACTTTTTTGGTTATATTTATCGAAATCCCTCTATGCTTAAGATTTAGAACTTATGACGACCCCCAAGTGTTAATGTAATGAATTTCATTTTGCAAACTGAGTTTACTAGATCAACCTTGATATTGTTACCAATTGAAACATGAGTTAAAGCCAAATGTTGGTGTGTAAACCTACTTTTGAGGGAAACCGAACATCATCGAATTGAGTTTACTGGGACACATGTGAATTGAAGGTGGCAAAAGGGTATTCCAAACGTCTTGAACTACTTCATGTAAATACTGATACTTTTTTTAGCTTTTCATTAATATATCTATCCTTGGGTGGATGCCTTTGGTAGAGTGGATAGACGCCTTTGGTAGAGACAGGACGTAAGTGAATAATTTCTTTGTATCAATACCAAAAATTTCCCTGGATCCGTGTGAACTATGTTAGGATAGTAATGTTAAGATTCTTGCCAACACTCTATGGCAGCGGACTAGAAAGAACATAGATACTGTGTGAAGTTAAGAAAATTGACTCCCAATTCTAAAATGAATTAGAGAAAAGATAGAAGACAATTACATGATTATATCCTGCAAAAAAAGAGTATGTGGACTAACTAATTCTAATTTTGCTTGAGTAACCTACTAAAGTAACATCCTTAACACACTCGCACAAAAGGTTTAAATTTCAGTTTTATTAATTTGTTTTCTCTACTCTCTGTTTCAATATATTTAAACACATGCACAACGGCATAATGAAATTTAGTTGTTGTCTTGTTGGTGAAGTGTCTGTTCTGCCAGTCGTGCTGTGAATTTAATTTCACTGCCATCCAAGCATTTTGCTATGGTAAATTTATTTGGCTTCTTTTTTCATAGTATGATGCAAATACAGCAAGGTATTTTTTATAGGAATCAAATGATAATTTGGAGGATGCAAGCAACGAGTTGATTCTCACAGATGAAGAGGTGGTTCGGTTTCAAATAGGGGAGGTTTTTGCTCATGTGCCAAAGGATGAAGTTGAGAGCAGGATTGAACAGATGAAAGAGGTGACGAGTCAAAAATTAGAAAAACTTGAAGAGGAGAAAGAATCTGTACTTGCTCAGATGGCTGAACTGAAGAAAATTTTGTATGCAAAGTTCAATGACTCGATCAACCTTGAGGAGGATTAGGTACTTACTTCTTGTTGATAGATATCTACTTGGTTACTTTTTTGTTAATATGACCTATTGGACCTCTGGAATTTGAATCATTTTGTCTCTTTCAATTTTAGAATGTTTGTTGTCTTGCTTGAACCTCTTTCAATAGTTGGCCTAGGTTTCTGCTTTATTTGGCTTCTTGAATTTCATGTTCCCTTAAACTATCCTCAAGGGGAGGAGGGGTGTGTAAAATCTGCTCTCTTATTGAGGTCATCGAGTACGTGAATTAACTAGCGGAAGGGTGTCCTAGTTTAGCTAATAGTTTTGAGATTAAGTTCGAAGTAATACAGTTGTAATGAGTTTTTGGAGTCAAACTCGAGTAATGAAAGATGATTCTATGAAAAAAAGAGAGGATAAAATACATGTGTAATCTGTTTAAAATTTTGTGAAGTTTGATTTTAGATTCTCTCAACTATTTCTGAAAAACAGTATTGTTAGTATTCTGAACCATTATTTGAAGTACTTTATTTCTTTGTAGAGGGTTATCTAAATATTTTGTGGACTAAAAGTGGTGCTTTTTAACATTGGAAAGACCAAGAAGGAATAATATATTTAGAGAGACCAAAACTTACCTTTAAAATTTAGGAAAATGTTTTTTGACACTAGATGCACCACTTGACAGCTCACTTTTAGAAGTATTTTCTTCATTTAAAAAAGTTAACTTTTGTATATGTAAAGAAAGAAAAAGATTAAAAGGTAAAATAGTGGATGTAAAGTATGTGTAAAAATATGTTGTGTGTCAAAATAATAGCACTTTAAAATTTAAATTTAAGATATCGAAAACATATTTTACTCTCCTATTATCAGAAAATGTTACTTCAAACCATTTAGTTTACTAGACAGTTTGGGTATATTTTTATATCGGTCATTGGAATTAAATAGCTCAAGAGCTACATCTTGGAAATTTTTAAAATGTTTTTCGTTAGGTTCCTGGCCTTGCATTAAGGTATTTGACATTTTATTTTAATATGTAATTTTGCATAAAGAATTTTAATGCAAATTACACTGGACAAAGTCAAAGACAAATAGAAGTTTTTTTTTTAAATACTAATAAATAAATTATTCAACTTATACCATGTTAAATACATGTTTTCTTTCCATTTAAGTTGCATCATTAAATACTTGGTCCAACTAATACAAAATTGTTCCAGTTTAGTAAGTAATTTTAATTAGTAAGTAATAGTTAAATACTTAGAGTGGGAATATCCAAATTAATCACTGTATTCTTTTTTAAAATATTTGGTTGAAGTTGAAGAATGATCATACCAATTCATAGAATAAAATTGCATATCAATTTGTATTTAGAGACAAACCAGATGAATCAAATAAATTTTATTTTGGTATATAATGGATATAATGAAAAAAGTCTATTAATCTATTAAAGATTTATCTAAAATTATATTCATTTAATAAAAATTCTTTTTAATCTATCAATTAATATTTTTTTATGAATGGATATTCAGTCTTTCTATAAAAAATGATATTTAAAAAAAAGATTTTTATAGTTATGTTTTTGAAAGGTTTTCCAAATTAAATTTTGTAAAACAATTTTTTTATTTCTTTAAAGATAAATTTTAAAAAACTAACTACAAAATCGGTTGGATTAATTTTGTCCCTTTGATTTGAAGAAATAATGGATAAATTATTAGCCATTTATATACTAAAATTAATAAACTATAGATAAATGAATTACTTGGCATCCTTCTATCTCAATCACATTATTGATTTTATCACACATCAATTTTCGTACACATTATTTTTTCTCCTTATAGCTCAATCTCGTCATACATTTAATCTCACTTTATTGTTTTCGTATCTCCCTTATTCACTTTGTATTTATTGTACTAGTATACTTTCTCTTGAACAATTTGAATAACAACAGTAGAAACAAAACATCAATTCGCACACCTAACAGAAAGCACTCTTCTTTCTGTCATGGGCATCCACCATTTTCCAAGGATCCGACCGTATCCACACACTACATCAAACCATGAAAGATTCCAATGTCATTTTTCAAACACATTTCTATCATATCCATATCTCAAGTCAAAAGGCTTCCTAGTTCCTGCACTATTACGTTAATCACCATCTACAAAAACACACACACACATAGAGGCACACAAAAACTATTCGTCAAAAGTGAGGAGTTTAGAGTTAAAATGAACGACCAAATAGACAGTGGGGGAGACATCGTGCATGTCAACCCAAAGAGTAAGCATAAACTTTAGAATCGCGTCATGACAAGCAGCAGCCTCCAAAACAACTATACATCAAGGATAAAATTAGTCCCATTCTAATAATCATTGTAGCATACAAATCAAGAATCATATCTGGAAATCACCAAAAACTTAAAAGGTGAAGACAAATGTTATTCTTAAACCAACCATTCATGATTGCATTCATCTTCTCTCCTCACATAAACATCATAAAAACCAGGGGGAGCAAAAGCTGATTACCAATTCACGCCAGACATGCGCCGCTCATCATTGCATCGACACATACTAATCTTCATATAATATTCACCCAGCCATCTTTCAGGTACCCTTTTAATACGCTTTACTATAATATTATAATAGCTTTCTTCCCAAACTCACCCCCACACCCCTTTCACCCTTTCAGTGTGCTTTACCTTATTCCCAGCAACATTCAACAATGATGAGGAAGACTTCCACTTTCTTTCAGCTTAAAGAATCGCGAGAAACCCCCCCAAAGAAATTTTTACAGAAAGTCCACAAGTAAAAGGCTATGCAATCAATAAAGAGCAAACCAACATAAAATATGACAGGGCCCGCCCCTGTAACAGGTATGAGAAAATGAACAATTCCAAGACTACAAGCAAAATACAATCAACATTTGGTAACGAGTTCAGTTTAAGGTTAAGCAAATGATGAAAATTACCACGAGTAACATAGCAGCCAACAGAAACAAAACCGTCATCTGTAAGACACGTTAAATAGACTACAGATCTGCGATGGAAGAAAATGAGGTTATGCAGAAAGAGACCCAAACTTATCAAATAGAATGTAAACAAGGAACTGATAAATAAGCAAAATAGCTCCATGGGGAACAAATTTTTATCCTCGGAAAATCGTCGTGCCTCTATGACAGAAATCGATAAAGCCACACCTAATTCCAATACCCAATTCAATGTTGATCAATGCCTCCCCACAAACACAGTTACAAACCCATCCCCACTCAGGAAATTAACACACTTGCGATTCGCGACTACTCTTCAAAACCAAGTACCCAGCTTCGAAAATTGAGCCCTGCCTTTCTCAATTGCACATTTATACTTCTCAAACTAGGAAAAGAAAAATTCAAAAACCCGATGGTGGTGGCGGAATTGAATGTAATCAAATGGGGGTATAATTAGTTCTGAGAGGCTGAGTTCCCACAACGGAAAGCAACCCACTTTCCTCCTCGAGAAACAAATCTTCAGTAACCCTAAACGCACCGTGCAGGCCAACGAACACCACGGCGACGATCAAAGACACCAAGACGTTGAGGCCAACGTGAGTGGAGACGAGCGCGACGACAGTGATAAACGCCAAACCGCAGAGCACGGCTCTGTCGTCGAGGGTTTGGTTGAACACGACGAGGGGGCCGTGACGAGAGAAGTAGAAGTAGAACCAGGCAACAAAGACGAGGAGAAAGACGATCATGGAGATGGGATGCCAGAGGAGGCTGAGGAACACGATGAGTAGTGTTACGGCGGCGTAGTTGTAGCGGAAGTAGCTGAGATTTCTTCGGAGTCGGATCATGGCATCGTCGTAGGAGAAGGGGCGGGAGAGGGCTGAGAAGTCCAGGAACTCGCGCCATGGCCGAGGGGTGACGAAGGAGGTGGTGGTGGTGGTCGGCGGAGTGGCAGTGGTGGCGCCGGCGATGGTGCCATAGCCGGCGGTGGGAATGTTGGACATTTGGGAACGTAGGTTAGATCTGGAAGTGTGGCATGTCTGTATATGCTATTTGATTGAGGATTGATTTCACTTTCCCTCTCTCTTTAGGGCTGTTTAATTTCCTTTTCCTTTGCTTTCTCCCCATTGCACTTTCCAGCAAAATAATATCTTAATTTCCATTTTAATAATCTATTGTTTAAGCAAAATAAATTCAAGAAACCAGATCGATACAGCATAAAAGTTTAGACAAGAAAATAAAAAAAGATGAAAAAATATAACAAAATAAATTAAAATAATAATTTATTGTTTGTTTCTAAATAATAATAATAACTATTTCATTATTTTTATTAATAATGATAATATTAATTAACAAAACTATGACATCCTATAATTTCTATTATACAGAATTTATTACTATTGAAGTTTTTGTTTTATACTGATTTAATTCCGTTGGAAGATACCTGAACAAGAAAATAATTAGCTAATAATTATATTGTTTAATACGATTAATTATGATGTATTTTAAAAGTAAATTCACGCAATTTTCTTTAATTTATCTGTGCAGAAGTTTTATTACGATATTCTCGATATGTGTATTGATATAAGTATCTTATTAGTTTCTATGTTTATCTTGAAAATATCGATATCATACATATAATATATATATATATATATATATATATATATATATATATAATATATATATAAAGTTGTTAATATAAAGAAATTATAAATTAATATTATTATTTTATAAATCAGATGTTCCATTAGTAAGTAACAAAAAGATATCTTGAAGTATAAAATATAGATACATATTCAACACAAATATGTGACCAAAATTAATGTATGGGAGAATATAATATGAACTTCATAATAATTTCTAAATTACAGAATTCTGAATGCCTTTAAAAATAATGCATTTTGAAATATACATTAAAAAAAATCTGAATCTAAAATTACATTATAAATTTAAAACATATTTAAAAAATTAATGTTCCTTTCTTCCATCCTATGATCCTATGCTTTTCCTGTTCTTCTCCTTCCTTTCTCATATGGTGGATCTAAAGGTGGCACTGGAAGTAAATAGGTGCACCACCCCTGGATACATGGCTGGAGCAGGGGAGAAAGAAAGAATAAAATTATCATTACATCACATCTATGGAAGTGCAGAATAAAAGAGGGAGGTGCAATGAATAAACAGCCCATATTATTTTTTTATATATAATTTATACACAAACGTTAGAATTGTTATAATTTTTTTAAAATTTTATATTTGAATTTATAAAGTTTTTATTTTTAAAACAACACCAACATTTATCTATAAATTATGGATATATAAATATTTAAAATTATCAACTATAATAAAAATACCGTTGTAAAATTTATATAAAATTTAAATTTGATACAGGATGAAATTAATTCAATTTTAACAAAATTGGAACTAAATTGAGACAAAATAACAAATATAAGGACTACATTGAGACTTTTCACATCCAATAGTGACACGTGGCACTGTCACTACCACATCACATTGTCTCTGCCACGTGGCACAATGTCAGATTGACACGTGACAATTTTAAACTTTTTTAAAAAAATTATAACAAAAAAATTAAAAAAAAAAAAAAATCAAAAAAATCACGTGCTGACACGTGGCACATAATTAGCACTATTACTGGACAACTAACTGAAAGGAACTGATTGCAACGAATTTTCAAAAATAGGGACTCAATTGATTCAAATAAAAATGGGGGGACCTACTTGAGATTTCGCTACAAAAATGGGGACCTCTAGAATGATTTAACCTAATAAAATTGACATTTTTATTAAGTATTTGTAGAAATATTTTTAAATAAGTTTTTTTTTAGTTTTATTATTAAACAAAGTTAAACCCCAAACTTAATTTCAAAAATTAACAATTTTGTAATTATATACAAAGGCATCAAATGTATCATATATTACAAACTTAGTAAATATTAAAAATCAAATAACTTGTCACATACAAGTTTAGGAACTAAATTTCAAGTTCAAAATAAAATCAAAGTCCAATATTTTGTGTAGAATTTAAAGTTAATTTAAAATATTTATAGAAATATTTAATAAAACGTTAATTTTAGTAAGAATATCACCATAAAATTTATAAAAAAGTAAATTTAGTGTGAATTTGAGGAAGGACAATATTACTTCATTTTTACAAAAATTGAAACTAAACTAAAACTATAAAAAAATATAAGGACCAAATTGAGTTACTTTTTTGACACATGGCACAACTGTTAAGTGACACGTGTCAAAAAGAAAAAAAAATTAAATTTTTTTTTAAAAAATTAAAAAGAATTTAAAAAATCAAAAAAACCATAAATTGACACGTGGTATTGACTTTAATACCGTCTGGTCAAAGTTAACGGTGAGACCAAATTGAGTTATTTTTAATAAAATGAGGACCAAATTGAGACAACGAAAAACTCGAAGACTAAACTGAAATTTCATGACAAATAAAGGAATCAAAAGAGTAATTTAACCTATAAAAAATTATAAATTAGTATCATTATAAAAATATTATTGTTTTATAGATTAGATACTTCATTAATAAGTATTGATAAAATATCTTAAAGTATAAAATATGGATGCGTGTCCGATATAAATACTTGAGCAAAATTAAACCATCGGGAGCATCATAAGAAGTCCATAATACTTTCTAAATTACAGAATTCTGAATGCTTTAAAAATAATGCATTTTGAAATATACATTGAAAAAAATCTGAATCCAAAATTACATTATAAATTTAAAACATATTTAGAAAAATAATTTTCAGATGTTTCGAAAGATCATTCTAGAATGATGTTCCTTTCTTCCATAGTATGATCCTATGATCCTATGCTTTTTTCTGTTCTTCTCCTTCCTTTCTCATATGGTAGATCTAAAGGTGGCACTGGAAGTAAATAGGTGCACCACCGCTGGATACATGGCTGGAGCAGGGGAGAAAGAAAGAATAAAATTATCATTACATCACATATATGGAAGTGCAAAAATAAAAGAGGGAGTGCAATGAATAAACAACCCATATTATTGTTTAGGGTTTAGGGTTTAGTTATATGGACCTAAATAATAAAGTTCAATCTTCATTAGTCCAAATTAGGGATGATAAAAATATTTGTATCCGAGAATATCTACAGATAGAATCCATGACAAATAATTAATACCTGTGGATATTTGTTATTCACGGGTAACAGATATCAAGTATTTTAATACCTATTTATAAACGGGTCGGGTACAAGCATCATATTATCCTCATTTGCGGATACCTATTATCTATAAAAAATTAAAATTAAAATTATGTTTTATTAAGTTAAATTTAATTAAAATTATATTTTATTAGATCAAATTAAATTAATATTTATTTTATTTTATTTTACATTTTATTTTACATTTTTTTGTAATTTTATATAAATTTAATTTTAAAAATTTATAAAATATATTTTTTAAATATTTGCGGGTATCCACGGATATTAGTGAATTTTAAAATACCCAAGAATATTTTTTAAATGGATATCAGCGTGGATAACGAAACATGTAACAAATGAATTTTTTTGTTTAGGTCGGATAGACACTATCTGTGCCCGACCCGACCTGTTGTCATCTTTAGCCCAAAGGATCATGAAATGCTCGTGTGAAGAAATTTTTAAGAACCATCACAATATTTTGATACCAATATTTTTTACACTCCTATAATGATTATTTTACACTTAATTATCTCTTTTATGTTATAAATATAAAATTTTATTTATTTAATAGTCATATTATCTTAAAACCAGGTTATCAAATGATTGGGTTAAACTTAGAAACTCCTTTTATTTACAAATTAAGTTGAAATGAGTGCTACAAGTATCATTCACGAGCCATGAATGATCGTAGATTCAATCTTTTGAAGTGACTAAACTTACTAATGATCAAATCACTACGAACAAAAATAATATACTTATAACAAATCATGTCATTTTTTAAAATATCAATTATATATTAGTTTTAACTACACTAAAATATATACGAAGAAATGGATTGAAATTTTGGGGTAAAACTTATTTTAGTTGAAATCTAGGTTGCATGAACCATTCTCCACAGCATGACAACTTCTTTTCTTTATCATATTTATTATGGCCACCCAACTGCAAGGAAATTTCTTCAGATCACCACAATTTAGCTGCATTTATGAAGTTGTATACCCATTTTACATATTTAGCTTCAAGTTTTATTTGTAGGTAAAAATAAAAACAAAAAGCTGTGTTCGATAAGAGTTTACAACACTTTATTAAACACTTTGCATAATTTTTGTTTTCTTACTCGTTATGTGATGAAAGTGTATTAATCTAGAAAAATTATAATATACATAATTAGCAGTTGCTTCTTATGAGATCTCTTCCCATTGTAATGAAGATTGAATCTAGTGAATATGGATGACAAATATAGGTATTGTATAAATTTAAACATGTCTTAATGTTAATAAAAATATCCTCTTTACATTGAATTCTTTATAAGATATTTTTTTTCTCTTTATTTTAAGTTTTACGTTTTACAGAAAATATATATAATATTTTATTTTCTTCTTTCTGAAAGAAGTAGTAAATTTTTAATATTTTGGTATTTCGACTAAAAAATCGTTTTTATGTATGGATAGGACAATTAATTTGGGTTTCACCACGAAAAGAATGGAGAAAATAGAAGAAAAAGGGATTGGGGGAAAGAAAATGAGTACGCCATAATCAACAATTACATTTTTGCAAGTTTATGTTTTACAATCAAGTCACAACATGTGAAAGGATGTCCTAAGCTAAGGAAAGGGCGTAACACTGATCATCTATTAATACATATATATTTATGTATATACTCATGATTGGTGTGAAATCTCTTAAGTGTCTTCACAGTGAGAGCTCTTATCCTGAACTGAACCCACTTTGCTATTGTTTTTTTACTTTTTACCATTTCATCCAAAAAATAGCTATAGGAATTCAAATACACTCTGCCAGGGACACTTTAGGATTAGAACATCAAAAACAGAATAAATAAAATCGCTCAAGAAATCTGGGTTCATCATAATTGCGTCCATGCCTCTGCTCTAACCAAATTCCAAATTCGACCCAGCAAAGTGAATCTGTTAGCCTCCGTCAAAAAATCCCTTCCCAAGGAATAATCGTAATACAGTTTAAGCAAAGTCTCTTCTTTTATTATTTTTTTCTGTTTTTGTTTCGTCCCTTCTCTGTACAGAACATCCCACAGGTTATTTTCTCAAGATGATTGCATCACAGAACAGGCTACGGCTTGAGCCCAATGCCTTAACTTGGTCTTCACATGTTCAGGGTCATCCCCTGCAAAAAAAAGATTGTACTTTAAAGCAATAATAGTGAATAATGAATAATGAATGTTGAATGAAGAAGATAAAGGGACCTGGGCTACAAATCTTCCAAGAGTCAGAGTCACTTCTAGGGCTTCCAAACGAGGAAGAACGACCTCCGAGGGAAGAGGAACGACTCTGAGGGGTGGAGACAGGGCTAGGAGACAACCTGCGGTTGACAGCGAAATAAAGATCGAGTGCGGGCAAGGTGTTACACAGTCTCTGACCGTCTTCCTCGTTGAATCCGAATCCAAGTTCTATACACCCTTTAAGCTCATTCAGGTCCTCGTCGGTCAAATCATCACATACCGTCGAACTTCTCCGCCGCTCCTGCATCCGCCTTCTTTCCCATGCAATGTCCCTTGGCTTCTCGCACATCGATAACTGCTTCGACAACCTCTTCTTCCACAATGGTGGCGCCAACAACATGTGTTGCAACTCCTCGTCTGACTCACTCGGCGATGAGGAAGAAGAAGAGGAAGATGACACCACCATCTCGTTATGATGATTATGATGATGATGATGATGATGGTGGTGGTGATGAATCTCCATCTGCTTTTCCTCTCTCATATGATGATGGTGATGGTGATGGATCTCCATCGCAGAGGGTGGTTGTGGAGGAATTGAAATTGATGTGGTGGTTGTGACGGCGGAGGCGGCAAGGGGGAGGCGCCTTGCGTGGCCTCGCCGTGAAAGGTAAACGGATTATGGTGGATAAATTAATGAATTGTTGGTGGAGTGCGACAGGGAAAAGGAAGAGGATAGTGTGTTCTAATATTGGCGGGTTTTGAGTTGGGGCTTTCAGTTTCCACCGTCCATTTGTAACTGTCAGCGCCAACATTTTAGGAGCAATATTTAGTAGGCTATGTTGCATCTTCTGCTTTTTTCAAGGGCGTTGCTACATTCTGGTGGAATCTTTGGGATCATACGTAACAATAATTCAACTCACGTGTCTCTCCACTTCGATCTTCTTCTTCACTTTTGTGTTTTAAATCATCACCACATACTGTTACTCGCTAAATTCATGCCAAAATTGTTTGTCATTAATGTTTAGGTAAGTAAAATTATAATCACAATCAACCACAAAATGAAATACAAAGCTTCTTATTAACATCATTCTAGTTCTATAACAAATTATTTAGTTTTCGATGAATAGGGATTTTTGGGAAAATTTATTTCTAATTATTATTAAAAAACTAGTTTTTTATTAAAAAAAATCAGAAAAATTAAGTAACATAATTTTATATTATCACATATTACAGAATTTAATACATAAAATTATTATAAATTTATAATAGTTATTTAAAAGACCATATAAAATTTCTCGTTAAAGTAAAAAACTTATTTTTTTTTAACTTGAAAAACAAGGTTTTAAGATTGCAAGAATATTGTTCATCAGCTATAAAAAAAAAAAAAATATAACATTATATTACTAGATTTATTTGGTACGATAAATCATTAATTTTTTTATTGAATTCTTTTCAAGCTAATTGCAACTATTTAATTTCTTAGTAGTGCATATAAATTTTCTAAAATATTTAGGATTTGAAAAAAATCATCACTGAATGACTGAATTTTTACTAAACTTACCCATAACCTTTGTTGGTCGGAATTAAAGAAATTTAAAGGGTGGAAGAGAATATAAATGTGTGAAAAATGAGTGAAAATGAAATTGATTGAAGTTAAATGAAATGGAAAGAGAGAATAAATAAATAGAAAGAGTAGATAATTAAATATTTTATAGGAAAGAAGTGAAGAAAAAAAAAATATAGTTTTTATATTAACTTTCATTTCCATTGTTTTTTAATTAAAAAAGTTAATTCAATGTTAAGTGAAAGTCATCAAAGTTATATATATTAGAATGTACGCGTGTACGCGTTATCGATTACGAAAAATAAATAAATAAAAATGTATTATGCAAGAAAAACTCTCCAAATCATGTCTGTTTGTGATTTCTTTATATAATTGCTTGTTCTATTATTATAAGAGTGTATTAATCGGGAAAAAAAAATATAGCATATACAATAGCAACTATATGCAGTGAAATTCCACTCTGATTAATAAGAATGAAGTGGAAAACAATGACAAATATTAGTATTATTCGACCCTCTAGTGACGAAAACTACTTCGATTAATAAGAATGAATATAAATAATATTTATTTTTTTTAATTAAATATGAGATGAGAATTATATATATATATATATATATATATATATATATATATATATAACTAAATTACCATACCCATATATTAATATATTATTTTCAAGAATTATACTTTCGGATGTAGGGTTGAATATTTAGTTAAATAATTTCTAAGTCCTTTAAGTCTTGTCTAATATTATTCGTTTGATGTGCATATTTATTAACAGATCGAGGTGTACATGTAAAACTCATTTGATGCTAAAGTCATCATAAATCGTTAGTTAAAACAATAAATGTTACAGGTAATGTGAAACAAAAGTTTTAATAACCAGATATTTGGTCTCAATTTATAATTTTTCTTATGGATCCATTATTCGGTCAATCACTCTTTAATTCATTTTGATTACTAACTTATTTATGTTAATTAAGTTACTAATTGATTCTCAATTGTGTTGCTTGGTTGACCGAATAATGAACAGAAAAAAAAAAAAGAAAAGGAATAGTAGTTGACACGTGACCTGCATGGTTGAAAAACGTGAACTATTTAAATACCGTTAGTAAAAAAAGACTAAATTGATCAAAATTTGACGAAAATGGGACCTAATTGAACACAAAACAAAAATGAGGACTAAATTAAATAAAAATAAGGACCAAATATATATTAAAGCCAATAAATAAAAATGTATTATGCAAGAAAAACTCCCTAAATTATGTTTGTTATTGATTGTTAACATAAAATTGAATATTACTGAAATCAAAACGAATTTTTTAAAATAAAACTTCTATAAATTTGAAAATTAAACTTTTATAAGAGAAGGAAATTTTGTATTTCTTCTAAAATAAAACTTTTTTTAGAAAACTTTTTCTATTTTCAAAATTTAATAAATTTCAATTATAAAATTATATATTTTGCTATATTTTAAAATTTTTTAAATAAATTTTAACCTTTTTTTTCTATTTAATTTTTTTTTATAAATTTCAATTAAAGAACTTGATTTATGTTATATTTTTATATCGTAAGTTATTTATCCCAGCAATTTAGGATTAATGATCTTGTATATAAAATGTAATTAAATCTTCTAATGATCTATTAGGAAATAATGTTAGTTGTAGGGATGGCAACGGGGCGGGGCGGGCACGGGTTTCGCTATCCCATACTCATCCCCGTAAAAAAAATTCATCCTCATCCCCATACCTAAACCCAACGGGTATTAAACTTTTGACCCATCCCCATCCCCACCGGGTATAACCTCGTACCCATACCCATATTCATTTTCTTACTACTTCAATATTAATTTTAATTAATTTTTATAAAATAATAAAATTTTTATGATAAAGGAAACATAATATTATCAAATATTCAATATTAGAATGATGATTGTTTCTTCCATATCAA
>Ga0209589_1002949_pt1 | contig 29706 bp, 9 predicted proteins | sample CowpeawhiteBW_FD_187525 | JGI IMG/M metagenome (GOLD analysis project Ga0209589, IMG submission 187525) | Root nodule microbial communities of legume samples collected from California USA - Cow pea white BW (SPAdes) (version 2) | ecosystem: Host-associated > Plants > Roots > Nodule | place: USA...
AAATATGATACATACTTTCTCTCTTCTTTTTTTTTTTATTTTCATCTCTTCTTTTTATCTTAATTTTTACTTTTAATATTACTTCTTTTTCAAAATAAAATTGTACCACAATAAAATTGATGAGTTAAAGAATATTTTAGATCAATTAATTTATTCTTTTAAATTGGTTTATTTTGTACCTTTTTTTAAGCATATGTTTTCCTTTTGCATGTGATAAATTTGTCTATTGTGTAATGTTAGATGGTGACAAATTCATATTTTTTCTAAATAGGTGAGAGGTGGTAAATTTAGATTAGAAAAATTATGATAAAGAGTAAAATAATTGATTTTGTTTTCAAGAAGAAGACTTGTGATTCATGTACATTAATTAAACTTTAAAAATTGGGTTAAATATGTTTTTGGTCCCTTAACTTTCAGTGAATTTTGGAATTAGTCCATTTCGAAACGACCAATTTAGTCTATTATCTTTCGAAAGACGTGGATTTAATCCTTTTAATCAAATTTTGTGAAGTTTATTTGACATTTGAAACGTGTTTCATAATAGTATTTAACTTAACATTAAAGCAAATATGTGTTAAACAATATAAACAACTCAAATACAATCCTGAAATGCATACAAAATATCAAATAAACCTAACAAAATTTGATTAAAATGACTAAATCCGACTAAATTGATCTAAAGTTTCAAAATGGACTAATTTCAAAATTCACTTAAAGTTAAGGGAACAAAAACATATTTAACCCTTAAAAATTTCATGAGAATCCAAAAATAAAAAACTACGAAAAACAACTATCTAAAACTCTCAGAGTTACATATAATGAATTTAAAAAAAATCTAATTTGGCATCCCTAAGTTTTTTTTCCAAGTTCTACCATTACTTCATGTGCTGATATTTTTATAAGAAGTAGTGAATATCTGAATAGTTTTTAAGTTTTTTTACATATTTCTATTTATGTTGAGTTTATGATGGTCATTTATGCTCTGAAGCATATGCTTGGAGAGAAAACTTTCATAGGCTCTGGTCGGTAAGTGATTATTCTTTAGTTTGTCATGGTTGTTTAGATCAAAGAGTGGTTCCTTGGGCTCTTAGAGGGATGTGAAATCAGTGCTTGCAATTTTTGTACGCATATCTAGTTCAAAGTTTCTCATGTTTTTCGTGAAAGAAATCATTGGGTTGATAAGTTAGCTTTTATCCGTAGGCAACAATGTAGGTGGTTAAATGTTTTACCTCCATGTATTTATTTAGATTTATTTCATAATAGGTATAGTTTGCCTATGTATTGTGAAGTATAATTTTTACAAGGAGTTTGGTCTGCTCCTTCCATGCTATGTATTATTTTATTTTATTTTATTTTTAATAAATTTTGAAGTCATTAGAATTGATTGATTGATTTTGGGATGTCAAGATTACTTTGGTGTAAGAGTGTTGGGAATCCAAGTGTGAGTCTAAGTTCCATCTTGAGTTAAAATGAGAAAGTTGAGTATCATATAATGATATGAAGACCCACAAATTCATTGACTTAACATTTTGGGTTAGAACTTATGTCAATCCATCATGTGTGAGTCCTCTATCAAAAGGGACACTCATGGCTTAAAAGCATCAATGTGAAGAGACTCACACTTAGATTGTTGGGAACCCAAAGTCTAAGTCACTAAAGAGAAAGTAAGATTTTGTGAAGTTGATCTCTACTTTGCATATATGTCAATTTGTGATTTTTTTACTATTTTTTTATTTTTTTATATATATTTAATTTTTTTATCTAAAAAAATTATTCACGTATCAAGTCAACATCATGTATGTGATAAATGTGAGTGTCACGTGTCTTGCCTTATATTTAATTTAATTCCTGTATATATTATTTTTCTTTTAAAGAAACAATTTTGTTCCTTTTTATATTAAAACCATACTTAATTTTTATATAAATATTATACTGATACTTTTATTAAAATTTACAATTTTATTACTTCATACATTATTTTTAAATCAGCTCTGATGACTATAACATGTTATAGTTAATTTAAAAATAATTTCACAAATATTAAAACCACGTGACGTTATTAAATTTGTCTTTTATTTTTAAATGGAAATACAACCGGAAAGTTTGGAAGAAAAACAAAATGAAGTCGCATGTTTTACTAAGTAGAGGTTTTTATTTTTAAGTTAAATTTGTTCTATTTCCTTAAATAGGGATGGTGTATATTAATAAAAGTTTAACCGTGATCGATTATTTTAAATTTACTTATTTATAACTCCATTATTTTCTTCATTTTAAATTTTCTATTATTTCAGTTTATTTTTATCATATTTTAAAACAACTCTAATTATATTATTAAAATATAGAAATTATTATTATTTTAAAAATAATTCAAAAAATACTAATTAATAAAAATATAAATACAATATTTATATAAAAATTTAATTTAGTATTAAATAAACAAAATTACTTAATTTAATAAATGAAATAAAATTGAATTGAAAAAAACAATAAATATAAGATCAAAACTGAATATAAAATATTAACATATAACACTGATATGATCATTATTATTATCATATTATTAATTTGATACTTGAACAAATTTTATTAAATAATTTTTTTAAAAACTAAATAAATAATAAAATAAATAATAAAAAATCACAAACTAACAGTAACTTTCACTATTTACATGCGATTAACTATTTGAACCATATTAAAAAAAATCAACTTAATTAATAAAAATTAGAACTCAATTAATAAAAATAACTATATTGAAAATAAATTAAAGAAAAACTGGGCCACGAGTATTTAAACCTATTTTAATGATTAATCTTAATATATTGTTTTGGAAAATAAACTATATCTTCACACAAATATCTGTAACCATGACTTCATCTAATTCCAGCTTACATCAATAAATTACATGTGCTGAAATCAATCATTTTATTTATAATTTTGTAATGTCCTTAAAATTAATAAAATAGTACACTTTATTATAATATTTAAAATAAATAGTTCAGTATATAAAGTATATTAATACAATCTTAAAAAGATAGAATTATGAAAATATATAATCTATTTAAAGAATATCAACGAATAGAGTACGAGTAGTAATTTCCTCGTACCTTACCCGCTGCATAAATATCTGTCCATACGTATACTCATATCCGTACGGGTATCCGTTATACAAATACCCGCATATTTTTTTTAATATCCACGGATATCAACAAGAACATACAGGTATTTACAAAAGAAAACTTTAATATTCAATAAAAAAATTTAACCATAAATTCGAATAAAAATACAATGCATAATCTTTATAAATTTCAAACAAATAACTCATTTAAATAGTGTTGAATGACAGTTTACAAATAAATGAAGATTTTTTAAACTAATTGATAAAAAATAACTCATTCAAAATCAATGTGTTAATGTTTTATTTTATTTTTTAATTTAAATTGGAGTATAACGGGTAAGGGTATCCACGAGTATGGATACTATGATATCCGTTACCCGTATAAAAAATACTCGTACCCGTTACCTGTGGGTATGCATTTTCAATAACCATTTCCTACCCGTTGCAGTTTTATTTGCGAATACCTGCGAGTACAGATTTTTTTGACATGCCTATCTATACACTTAAACTTAAACTAAAAAATCCTATAAGAAACTAATCACTTACTAAAACTCCTCAACACCTTTTACAACTCTAACTGATAGATTCTCATCCTCCAGAGGTGTCTTTCTAAACCTGCAACTTCATCTGCTCCCACCTAATAGGTGATATCGCAAAAGAAGGAAACAAACAATATAAGAAGACACAAAATACACTACAAGGTAAGCTAGTGTACAAAAGAAATACTCATACATATATTTATATTTAAAACATTCCAAAAACCTATAAGCATGGTAGAAAACATATATATGTCTATAATACACAAACAATTGACACTAAACTCAATTATCTGGATACATGCCTTTGATATAGGGTACACAAGAGGTGTGCACCTGTGAGGGTTGCTAAACTCTGCAGAGTCTAGCCACAAGGAGTCATCACCAAACCACACGCACAGGGTTAGTCCCGTTCAAGCCTATGACCAAAAAACAAGTCTAAAGGCTAGGACCTCCTGTCACTCTCACCACATAACTCATTCTACTCTATATGAGTGGAATGGTTATTAGAGTTCAGGATACTTCCCACCAGTCATTCTCTATATCAAGGCATACACTAACAATACTACCATAACCATCACCACTAGGAACTTCTCCTTAAACATCATAATTTTGCATGCTCACACAACATTTCATACCAATTATCATCTTATATACCACAATAACATTTTTATCCCAATTCATAGCAATAAGGACTATAGAATCCAATTCAAGTATACACAGAACATCCACAGTAACCAAAACAGCAAAAACAGGAAAACAACGCAATTGGCACTATACATGAAATACATCCAAACGATGAAAACCATTTCTCTAACCACAGACTTCAAAACAAAGATCCCACCAGTCAAAATGAAGACTCACGTGTCTAGGATTAGTTATCAAAATTCCAGCTTAATCTGACAGTTAATGAAGTAGGAATCTTCATTTTACAGATAAGACGCAGTGCTAAGAACTGGATAGCGCTCGACGCTAGAAAGTAGTGCTCAACGCTGATCAATTCGCAAAAACGAGCGCTCAACGTCGCCTAGCCAACACTTAACGCCAATCGATTCATAAAAATGAGTGTTAGCCTTGTATCAAATATCAACAATCTCAAATTAAGGTTTTTGGGAAATCAAGACCTGTTTCATAGATCAAATTGGTACTCCTCCTTTAGGTATTGGTCTAAAACAATCTTTAAATCATAGGAGTTGGTACCAATTTGATCAATGACTCAAATCTTACTTTTTTGCAAATTCTTTCACAATCAATCAACCAATCATACAAGATTCATTAAGCAATTTACATACCAAAATCACTCATATAATTAATGATAATTACCAGACTTAATCGATCAAAAACATGTCAATATCAATCATCCTACTATATCACAACCATCATACATGCTATATCAGAATTCCTCAATCACAACCAATCTCATTTCTTAACTTAAAAGCAACAACATGTGACCAGAGATGGCAAATAAACCCGTCCCCGTGGGTATTGTCCGAACCCGTCCCCGTTTTAACGAAGAATCCCTGCATTGACTGGGTAAGGGTATGGGTATGGGGAATCCCTGACTTTTTCAGTTGGGTATGGGGATGGTTATGAGGATGTATATATCCCCTCCATAATACTCGTCCCCGCCATATCTCCGTCATCATTTAAATTATTAATTTATTCACAATTAATTAAGTAACCCTATATATATATATTTTTTTTTTCCAATTTTTTATTTCTTTTAATTATTTGGCTTGTCATGAAACTCATTCACATCTCTAATATATTTTTCATCTTATCAAAACATTTATGTAATTATGTTAAAATGATGTATGTCAATTAAATTTTTTTTATGTCTCATATTTGAATATTTCTATTATTTTTTAATATTTTTATTTATTGTATATTTTCCTTTCACATGAGTATGTTTAATACTCTCAATTTAAGTGTTTAATAACATAAACCTTTTATTTACTAATTAATATAAAAAAATTTATTTACTTATTTTTATTAATTTTTGTTTCATTTAAAGAACTATTTTGTTTCGCTAAAACAATTATTTCTCGACCACTGAGTATATATGTTGATATTTGAAAGTGTTCTTATATGTCTAAGGTATTTTTCATCTTATCATACTTTTAATTATACATTTGTTTTCCTTTGTGCGATTTTTTTCAATAGTTTCTCAAATTGTTTCTAAGACATACATTTGTTAATTTTTTTAATATTTTTATTTGTTGTTTATTTTCATCATGTAGAATACTATTTCAGTATATTTTATGTAATTATTTTTTATTTTCTAACTCATTATATCAATTATAACTTTTATTGACTACAATATCAAAATTTAATGTAATTGTTATGAATATTTTTTTATCACCATCCAACATATATTGGAGTTCAAAAGATATAATATCCATGTTAATTTTTTTTATTATGTTTATTATTTGTTATTTGCGTCATTTTGATTAAGTGATGTATTATCATTTTTATTAGTATATAAAATAATAGATTCATTAGAATTAAAAAAATCGGAGTAAACAAGCATTTAAAATATATTTTAATTTGAATATTTGTTTTTCTTTAAATTTTTTTTAAAATATTTTTAAATTTTATCAACCAGATTTCATTAATGTTTGCAGTTTGCAAATTTAATAAATGTTTTAGTTCTCATGAAATTTTATTTGGTATTACAATCTAATCTAAAATGTAAACAATTATAATTTATTTCAAATTATTTGATATCGAAGAAACAATCATCTTCCTAATATTGAATATTTGATAATATTATGTTTCCTTTACCGTAATTTTTTATTATTTTATAAAAATTAATTAAAATTTATATTGAAATAGTAAGGAAACGGGTATGGGTACGAGATTATACCCGTTACCCGGTGGGGATGGGGATGGGATAAAACTTTGATATCCGTTGGGTTTGGGTATGAGGATGGGATGAATTTTTTTTACGGGGATGAGTATGGGACAGTGAAACCCGTTCCCGCCCCGCCCCGTTGCCATCCCCACATGTGATGTGACCATCAATATCCGTCAAACTCATGCACACATACAAAAACAAAAACAAGCTTCCCTTACCTGTTGTTCTGCTTAGGCTACTCTATAAACATAAAAACACCTAACTCCATAGAATGTTCTATCTACACATAGAAACATTACAAGAACGATCATGACATATCCTTATGAGCACTAATCAACAAAGACTCATACTAATGATTAAAACGACACATACAAGCGAATGAGGCATGCAACAAAAAACATAAATAGACCAAGAAGAGGGTGAAAACTCAACTTACGTGAACGGAGAAATTGATTGGTCTAACTTGAAGAGCTCGCCAAGAGGATCAATCTTACAGTCTTAGTTCTTTAATCAGACGACTAAAGAGACAAAACTTCGAAAGAAGAGAGAAGTAAAAAAACTCTAAAAAAATGGTTTATAAAGAGATATTGTGTTTTAAAATAATGAAACTTGTTTATAATGATTATATTTATATTAAAACCTTTTAATATTAAAATAATAGAGTCTCATTATTTTTAAACTTCTGGGTTTCACAAATTTCACTTTCCAAAATTATTCTTTCAAGTTTTAAATATCTTGTTTTTTTTTTATATTCGTAATTCGAGTTTAGTTTTCTTTTAACATAAAAAAGTTTATGTTAAAATTTTAATATAATAAAAATTAAGTTTTTCAGTTACATTTATTCATTTTTAATTAGAATGAATATTATGTATTTAGTTTTTATAACCTACTCTTTATTCAAATCAAGAAAAAAGTTATTCATTTGTCATCTGTTTAAATAGTATATTTTTTGCAATTTATGTTTTTTTCATTTCTTTATTTATTTCTCTATTTTTTTATTTCTAATGTAAACAAAAGTAAAAGAAGTATTTTTAATATTAACGTCATCTGAAAATATTAATATGGTTACATAAACAAGTTTTTCAATTAATTTTAAACTTTTCTATGACTCAATAAATACTTTTTTCATTAAGTAGTTTAATTTTTGTTATCGCATCTACTTAAATAATAATCTGAAATTGGACCTAAATTGAATGTGAATAAATCCATAAATTTGAATAAGTCTTTATGTATATTTTGATTACAAATTTTCAATATTTTTATCATGCTAGTCCTCAACTCGAATTAATTTACTGCTAGTGCTTATTTTTATCATGAATTTAGAAAAAGGAAAAATTTCTTTTTATTCCTTTTTGAATCGATAATTTTAAAAAATCATTAATGACTTATTTTTTATTTGGCAAAATTTTATTAACTTATATATTTACTTATTATTCAAAGAATCTCATTTATTATTTAATACAATTTAAAACAAATTTTGTTTAATAATACAAAAAAGAAAATATTAACGCATATATATATTTTTTGTTTTTTTTATTGTATATGTTTTCATTTATTATTAAAGTATCAAATTTATCACCCGCCGGTGACACCAGACGAGGAAAGTCAGCACCGCATTGGATTAAAGAAATACTCGACATACATGATTCGATACGTGTCATGTTATTACTGTACCGTGATTAGACATTCAATAACAGCCATGTACTTTAGTACCCCGTGTGCGTGCGTTCGTGTGTGACTGTGCACTCTCTTACACTGCACCACCTCGCTCTCTCCGTCTAAATAGCTTCCACTTTCACGTTCTTCTTCTTGTGCGCCTTCTGCATAATTGAATCTCAACTCTCTGAATCTGAATCTCAACGCAACCTTGTTGTTCCCAGCACGGTAATTTCTCTCCCCTTCCCTTTCTGTATCAAAATTTCATCAATTTAGCTCTTGCATGTTGGTTTTTAACTTTTTTTTTTTTTTTTAATGTTTTGATTCGAATCCATGCGAGGGATTTTTCTCGGGTGTGTTTTTTTACTCTTGATTTTGGAAATTGAAGAAAAATATGAAATGGGGTATGACAAAAAGGATTTTGTTTCCTCGGGGAGAGGTTAAACCCTTGGATTGTGGTGTAACCGTGTAAGGGTAATGGGATTCTTTTTAATTTTTCGTTTTTCGATCAAATTCATGTTTTTGTTTTTTGTTTTATTTTTGTTTTCCTGAGCTGAAGTTTTTACTGGTTTCCGGAAGGAAAAAATGAAGTGGAAAGGAAAAAAAATGTTATTTTTTTGAAAATCCAATTCTTCGGTGTTGTTGCATTGTTTTTGTATATTTTATTTTTTAATCAGTATGTTTTAGAGTTAACGGGCCTATGTTTCATGGTTATAAGGATGTCATCTGCAGGTGTTCGTTTTTGCTGCCAAGGTTACTGAGAGAGGTTCGGTGCCAGAAACTTTTTTCCCTTGCAATTTGATTTATTTTTCTAATGAATGACTATTTGTGAGCTTTTTGTGGTTTTGGTGATGTTTGTAATCCATATTTTCTTTGTGCTTGAATTACTTATAATTTAATACCTTAACTTTTCTCTTCGTGCTATCATATTGTGTTGATTTTCATATGGGTTATGTTGTATCCCCAATCACTTTTTATTGCCAGGCTTGCTCTTGTAGAAATTGCCTGAATAGTCTGTACTGTTCCATTGGTTGAAGCTTGTCTTTTTGTTATGTTTTGTGGGGAAATGAGAGGTGTTTCTCTTTTTGTCTTTTAGTCATATTTTAGCTGCCTGTGCTAAAACCTTATTCAGATACATACTCACAATTGAAATATGGATTCTATCTGCCTTCAATTAAGTATATTATCATGTACGTGATGAAACTTCTTTCCACTTTGTTTGAATGCTCGTTGGAATGGCGAGGAAAAACATAGAATGGAATGAAATAAAGAGGATAGAAATTCAGATGAATTACAGTGAAGTTTTAAAGTTGTTTGGATTGATGGAATTAGGAAGGAATGATACAAAATGTTTTCCTTATGATTATTTGATTAGATTGAAAAGTAAATAAAATTAAAATAATAGCTTGACAATTTGAGCTATTGCACCTAAACACCGTGAGTTCAAAGTTTTCCCTATCTGTATAGTTATCTAAAATTTGTAGCCAGAATATGTTTTTGCACATTCTGTCATTGGGTTTACTGGGAAAAAGGATCAAGAATATTACCATCCTTTGCTGTGGCTCAACTATTATGTATTAGAAATTTCTGCTACAATATTATGATTTAAGAATCAGTTTTAATCATTATGTTCCTGCTAAGTTGCCTTTAGGCTTTGCTGCCATTGACATCTCATGAGAGAGATAATGAGATAATAAATAGGTGAAACTTTTTCTCTTTACATGTGTGGCATCATGACTAACTTCGTTTAGCTATGATGTTTATTTTCAAACTTCATTCGAAAGAAGTAAAATCTCATCGGGAGTTTTTCTATTATTTTTAACCATCTAAAATGGGTATAAAACAATTTTTTTTTCTATTCTACTTCTATATTGGTGTATTGATTATTTTTAATTCTCCCCCATTCCTGCTTTCAAAATAATTTGATTTACTTTGAGATTTCCATGATCTCTTAGTATGCATAAACAACTGCCACTTTCATGTATCTTAATGAATACTATGTTTTTTTTTATCAGCTTTAATGAATTCTATGCTATTATGCAAAAGTAAGAGCTTTTTCTCAATACAATGTTTTATTTACTAAGTAACTGCATAACCTACCTTTGAAGGTTTCAGTTTTATGCGTTATAGAAGAATTTCTTCTATCACTCTTTAGAAACTGTGGGCATACTTCTCTGGCCTATTTGGGTGAGGTAATTGAGAGTAATGAGTATTTGTTTATTTGGGATTGAAGAAATCAAAATATTTTAACATTGCTGAGTTGTATTTTAGGAAGGAATTTTGGAGTATTCAGTTTTGCCATATGTATGAAATGAACAGACAAACCCATTTTGCATTGTACAACCAGTGGCCAGCATGAGGTGGCTCCGTTTCTTTTCCTACTCACTGTCTAGAAACTGCACAAAATATCTTTAAAAGGAGGAACTAGTTTGGTGCACTATCTTATATTTCTTATTCTAGGGCTTCATTTTCTTTTGTACATCATGGATTTTTTTTAAAACTTTATATGAGGCGTGAATTTTCCTTAATTTAGGTATAGCCTGTTGCTAATGTCAGGTGATTAGGGTGCATATAAATTATTAACTAGGAATTCACTTAAATTAATACAAATGAAATGTCCACTTAATACCATGTAACCAAAGTTCAAAATGAATTTAATGTTATAATCGTCATCGTTGGAAATATAGGATTTGAGAGGGATAATACAAGAAAAGAGTGGGAGTAAAAGAAATAGTATGCTAAGATGAATGTGTTGCTCCACAGGATCGGACAAGAAAAGAAATAATTATTAATGAATAGATATTGGTGTCATATCTACTGAGGAAAAGATTGTTGAAAATTGATTATGATAGTTGGAACAACCAAGGTTATCAAATTTAGATTCAAATCATGAATCGCCATAATTTTTGAATCGTCAATCATAATGTGTATTGATCCATAAGATTTAGAGACAAGGAAAAAATAACTTAAATTGCCAGCGTATTATTAATTTTAAACTAGAAATTGATAAAACAACTTGACCATAAATAATTCTTCAAATAAAACTATAAGTTATATCTAGTATTATCAGATGGAAGTGCCATGGTAGATGACAAGAATTTAGCCGACCACCATGGTGGTGTGGTGGATTTAAAAAGGTGGCCATCATACGTGACCTACTGGTGGCCATGGTGTGCTGATGGAGGAAATAAGAGAAAATTAATAAATATAAAAGAGAAAAGGACTTGGGCAATGCGGCTTGACACAATAAAAATTTGAACACAATTTGAATGGAAACTCTATTTTGATGTCGTGTCTGGTATTCATGTTTGTGTTTGTGCTTCATAGGTCATACTAGTTTTACGATGTAGTGTTTTGAGGAGGAGGTTAATCACTGTAGAAGCAGACGTCAAAACTTTTTACTTACTGAGAAAATTACAATCCTATCATGGTGACATTAATTATGCTCCAAGTGGTCTATAAACTGTTTCTGCTTTTTTTTTTGGTAGCTTATACAAATTTTTGTAATCTTTGCATGAACACCAGAGTAACAGAAATTACCAAAGATGGATCAACAAAACCAAAATAACACTCCAGATGGTTCAGGAGACGTGCCTTTGAAGCGGAAGCGTGGTCGTCCAAGGAAATACCCAAAGCCAGATTCAGAAGAGAGTTCCTATATCCTAGTTAGTCAAAATAAAAGGCAGAATCCTGTTCGTGCAGAACAAACGCCTGTGCCTCCTGGCTTTGAAACAGTTAATGGAAGTCAACAATTTCAAAGGGGTCAAGAGAGTCATTTAAATAATGCAATGGTGGGTCAACTAGTTTCTGGTGTAATTGAGGCAGTATTTGATGCTGGATATTTGCTCAGTGTTAGAGTTGGTGATTCTGATACTACTTTGAGGGGGTTGGTCTTCAAGCCCGGACGATACGTTCCTATCTCGCCCGAAAACGATGTTGCTCCGAGTGTTCCAATGATCCAAAGAAATGAGGTTTCCTTCCCTTCAAGAGCTGCACAGTTTCAAACTCCTCTCCCAAAGGAGAGGAATGAACAGGCAGTGAATGTTCATAGAGTAGAAACTCTTGCAATGAATGGCTCACCGTCTGTCCCTCAGATACCTAGAGGAGCTGTTAGTTCAAGTAACTTGGTTGCCTCTTCTGGAAAGAATGTGCCTTCTGTGCCTTCTGTGCCAGGCCAGATCACTCATCAACTACCCAGAGGTAATGTGGTGCCTGTATTGCTCCAACCTAATAATTTTACAAACGGGGTGCCAGTTTCTAATCAAGCTTCACAAGTCAACACCCAAGTTTCTCTAGGGAGTGGAGTGATTTCTTCCAAAGAAATTCCTGTAGATGGAAACCCTTCACTTGTATCTCACACTCAAACTATCTCACACTCAACCGGCATGCAAAGTGAAGATGCTCCTCCACCACATAATCAATCTTCATCTCATGTGGTGAATGAAGATGAAGCCAAATCTATGAGAATGCCTGGCATGCCTTTTGAGCATCTGGTTACTGAAGTTGTCAAGAGGATCCAAGATCCTTCAGATGCCATGGATAATGAGACTACTGACAACTGCAAATCAGGTGATAATATGGTAGAGAAGGATCCAAGTGGTACTCAGGAAGACAAAGTTAATGACGTAGATCAACCCATCTTGATTAAGCCACTGCAAGCTGTACAGTCTTGTCCTCAGGAAAGCTCTGCATCTGCTCCCAAACCTTCGGACTACACCGAAACTGGTAGAATGACTGAGCTTTTGCAGGTAAAACAAAGGATTTAACCTATTTGTATTTCTTAGGGGTGATGGAAGAAACCGACACTTTGTTACCCTTTAGTTGCTATGTACCTAAATTGTGACATATGTATTAATGAGCTATAATTTAACAAGGTTTTTCAACATAACAATACGGAGAACCAGGCATCCAAAGCAGCAGAGTTAGAATCTGGAAACAAGTTGGATGATATAAGAAATTTAGGAACTGGACTTGAAGATGGTGGAACTATTCAATCAACAAAGCCTTTCTGAGCATTGAGTCTGGTTTATAATTGTTATCATTAGTGGCTACTGTGCCACCTTGTTTATCTGTCATGAGTAGGTAACATATCTGTGATGGTGAAATATTTAGCTTTTAGTTCTAATCTTAATGATGTTAAACATTTTCAAACGTGCAAGCCTCATTGAATTTGGTGAAGATAGCTTGTTATAGCTATAATTAATTGTTTTATATTAGAGACCAGTCCTTCAAGTCGGATGTTAATTACTTTCTTAGGAAATCAAATATTGTCCAAAACTTCAATTAAATGTTTCAAGCCATTTTATGAGGCAGTCAATTGTACCGTGTGCTTTTGTTATTCACTGTTGTCTTTGTTGCGCATCTGGTTTTTTCTTTGAAACAGCATTGGCGTATTCTGTGATAGTTTTGTTCCTTGAAAAAAAAAACTGTTGTTTTCACTGTGATGTTCATTTGGTTGATGAATTAAGTGGTGGATGTATAGATTCCAGTTGGGGAAGCTCAAAAGTAATTTTACTCCTAAAGTAATAAATTTTTACTCCTTTTTCTTTGGAATAGGAGAATTTGCATTACAATTTCCAGAATCACATTTTCAACTTTTGTCCAAACATAGCCTAAAGGAGATTCTCATTATGTCTTGGGTTAGAGAGAGGCTTTGGTGATGCATACATAGTATATGCACTATTGATATTAGAGTCTTCTCTTTTTAAACCATTGAGTTTTACATTGATATATATATATATATATATATATATTCACGTATATCCCAATCTAAAATGAGAAAAATGGTAATAATTGTTCCAATACATTTGATTAAGGATTCACAAGTAACAATGTAATATCCTTTCTTCTATAATTTCTAATGCAACTTCAATAATAATTTTATCAATTCCTTATTAAGTGTTTTAAAGGGAGTGGTAAGTAAGAATTTTTAAATATTATATGTACAACCCATTTAAAAAGGCATTTAAACAAATAAAAAAAAGTCTAATAAATCCAAATCAACCAGTCACTAAACAGAAAATCAGATTTGGTGAAGTTAATCTCTACTTTGTATATTCCCTAAATCTTAATATTTGTTTTAAGGAATAATTTCAATCTAATTGTTTTGGAAAATAAACCACAACTTCACACAAATAATTGTAACCATAATTTCATTTGATTCCATCTTACATCAATAAATTACAGGTGTGAAATGGTGAAATCAATCATTTTATTATTTAATTCCACTTTCCAAAGTTATTCTTTCAAGTTTCAAATAACTTGTTCTCTATTCATAATCCGAATCTAGTTTTTTAACATAAAAAATTTTACGTTAAAATTTTGATATAATAAAAATTAAGTTTTTCAGTTACAATTACTTTTTAATTAGAATGAATATTATGTATTTAATTTTTATAGCCTACAATTTCTGTTTTTATTTATTTATTTATTTATTTCTAATGTAAACAAAAGTAAAAAAAAAGTATTTGTTATATACATTTTTAAATATATTAATAAGCATATCATCTTAAAATATTACTATTAATACTATATATTAATACTGTTACATAAACAAGTTTCAGTTAAATTTAAACTTTTCTTCAATGACTCAGTAAATATCTTTTTCTCATTAAGTAGTTTAATCTGAAATATCAACAAGTAATTAAATAAATACAAAATATTGTGTTAGAGCCACTTGACGTATTAGAAAATTCTGCTACACTTTTATGATTTAAAAATTAGTTTTACTATTCATGTTTACCTGATTTTCATCTCTTGCTCACGTATTTAGTCTTCTAATTTTATAATTGTGTGAATTTAGTCAATTTAATCACATTTTATTACGTTTATTTAATATTTCAAACATATTTCAGGCTAACATTTGAGTTGTTTACCGTGTTTGACATATTTTTGTTTCAAGTTTAACTAAGAAACTATCATAAAACACATTTGAAACAAATAAACTTAACTAAATTTGATTAGAAAGACTAAATTCACGCTGTTCTAAAATTTAGGGACTAAATTAGGTCAAAATTTTAAAAAGAATCTAATTTCAACTTTTACTTGAAAGTTAAGAAATCGAAAACATATTTAACCCATTAAATTTATATTGATTTTTTTGTTCACGTATATCCCAATCTAAAATAAGAAAAAATGGTAATAATTGTTCCAACACACTTGATTAAGGTGATATCTTATTTATTTGATCTGCACATTTTAGATGCTTTCTCCGGATTTAATCATTAAAATCAAATTGTACTACGGCAAGATTGAGGAGTTAAGGAACATTTTGGACCGAACAATTTCTTCTTTTGAGTAAGTTCATTTTTTTATCCTTTTTTTTTTCCGAAGCAATATATTTTCTTCTTATATGAGACTTTTCTATGCTCTAGGCACAACGGCCACCGGCGGAACTATGATATGACAGGGGGGAGCCACGGCTCCCCCATTTTTTTTTTGAATTTTTTTATATATATTTATATATTTTTTAAAATTATATTATATATTATTTATATTAAGATTATATTATGGAAAATTATAATAAAAGATAAAATAAAAAATTTTAACAGAGACATTAATTTATAAAAGAGATTAGGTTTTTTTTTTCTAACTATAAGATCTTTCCACCATGTAAATTATCATGAAAGTGTGTGAAGAGAGATAAATACAAAGAGATAGATTGGGAAATAGAGGTTGAAAACACATAGATTGAGATTCATGTATACATTCTTGCACGATCTCTCACAAATGAAGGTTAGTATCTTATTATGATTTATGTATGTTAATTAGTTTATGATACTTTTTAGGATGTTTCTTCCAAATTAAGTTTATTCCAAATTAATATAAACCCTAATTATGATTTTAGGGATTCTTTTATGAAATTGGTATGAACCCTAATTATAATTTTTTCCTAAATTATTATAACTCTTAATTATGAAATTTAGGGATTTTGTGTTTTTCGCCACCTATGGTAATTTTTTTTGAGTTTTGAATTTATACAATATTTCTTATTTAATTAAAGTAGTATGAGTTTTGTTATGTTTTGCAGTGTGATAATTGTGATTTGTGAATATAAATTTTATTTTTTCTAAATAGGTGAGAGGTGATAAATTTATATTAGAAAGATTATGATAAAAAATAAAAAAAAATGATTCCTTTTTTTCAAAGAGGAAGGTTTGTGATGAAGATGAAAAAGAGATGCATTTACGTTGACTAAACCAGAAATTTAATAAGAACCAAGAATTTAAGACAATATAAAACAAATATCTAAAGTTCTCAGAGTTACATATAATGAATTTAAAAATTCATTAGAACGTGATATGAAAAAACGACATCAAATTTTACAATACCACCAAATCAAATTGATGAGATACGAATGACTTATCTAAAATAGTATTCATGAATTGGTATCATGATATAATAGCATGATATAATAGCGAATGATAATAATATTTTTTTGAATTCTACTATTATGTGTGTTTGTTTTAAGGAGAGGAAATGAAGAGAAAAAAATGAATAATTTTTTTTCTAAAGAAAAATTATATATAACAAATCTAATTTGGCCCCTACAATTTTAATCCTAGTTCCGCCTCTGATTGTGAGATGTATCATGCAATAGATATTGCATTTAGAAACATCTGGATAGCATCAAAATTGGATCCATTTCAGTTCTTCAGTGGAGTCTCAATGGGAAAACTATATTAGAATATGTGCGATAATTATTAAAATTTGATAATTAAATTTGAGTGACATTTTATATTATAATAAATTGATCTGCTTAGTTTCTTTATTATAAATTTTCATAAGATTTTTCTTACTAATTTATTTAAAAAATTTGTAAAAAAAGACTTATTTTTATTATTTTTTTAAGAATTTTATTTGACAAGTCATTTATAGATAATTATTTCCTATAAAATTATAAGATTCTCAAATATTTTTTACAATTTTTTTATTAGAAGTGTTTTATACAAAATATTTTTCAAAGCAATTGACAATAATTTCTTGCAAATTTTTTTTATAACAAAATTTGTAATTATTTTTTTTTAAATTAAAATAAAATTGGCAGAAATTTTTTTAGTTTGTAATGTATATAATTAATACAATTAAAGTAAAGAGTGAAATATCGTATTTCAGGAGTTACATCTAAGAGATATTTTTAGACTTTTAAGTAGGACTGAAGATAGATATATGTAATCAGAAAAGTGATAACAAAATTTAAGTTATTTTGAATTTTAAATAGATTGGTCTCGTGATTTTGAAGAGAAGTAAGGGGTGTGAGAGAGTATTTTCGGGGTGCTGCATCTAGTAGATTCGTTTAGGCTTTAAAGTTGTGCTGAAGAAAGATATTTGTGGGCAGCTTCTTCAATATTTTCTTCATGCACCTCCGTAAACTTGAAAATTCTAATTTTGTCCTCTTTCATTTTTAAATTCGGAATATATAAACGGGAAACGTTTCAAAATACATAATATGAAATATAAAAATTGTATTTCGGATTATGCATTCTTAAATACAAAATATAAACGTGTTATTGCCTAAATATTTCAAAACATAAAATAAAAAGTGTACTTTGAATTGTACAATAAAAATACAAATATGAAAAAGATGGAAAAATAAGGAGTGCCAGTAGAGATGGTGAAAGTGGCGCCAGTGAAGATGAAAGAAGAAAATGGGGTGTCAATAGAAGTGGAAGAAAAAGGAAAAATGAGTTTTTGACCAAAAGTTTGTTTGATAAACTTTATATAAATAGAATTAAAATAGATTAATTTTTTTATTTTTTAATTAAAATAAAATAATAAAGTAGTATTTTTTTTATCTAAATAAGTAGTTTGTCAAACTTTATTAAAAAAACATTTGTTAAAATATCATTTTTCAAGAAAAAGTGCATCAATTTTTCGAAAGATGTAAACAGTAATCAGGGGATGTGAATAGATATGCCCGTAACTCTGTCAGATCAATACTTTGTAGGCAATTGGTTCCTGCACCCCTCCAATTTCAACCTGCACCGCATCAAATTGGTGAAATTTACAAAGTAACTTCAAGGGAATTTTAAATCTAAACCCAATCATTTTTTCTCTTCAGATATATATTGTGGCAGTGACTTACGGATTAAGGAACAAAAGAGGCAAATGGGTGTATGGAGAAATAGAGAAAGGTTATTCTATAATTCAATCAAAGGGCATTTTCGACACACGCATAGTTATCCACCCTACATAAGAAACTATTTAAACTTTTCAACATTTGTACACTTGAATATCGTTTAAAATTTATACTTAAAATGTGTTTTATAAGGCCAATAAGATAACTACTGGTTTATAAGCTAGTTTGTGTTCGGACGATGAAAATAACATGTCGTGAAAAGTTTTACATTGTCGTCTAGGATAATCAAGGAAGTGGGTGTTAGTGACTATATAATGGACTCTAAGTCCAAGATATCTCTTGTCTCAAGTCAAAGACACTTCAAGCTTGTATTTGACTCTTCTTATTTCTTATACTCGTGTAATAAGAGCTTTCTGGGGATTGAGTTACATTATTGCTTTGGAGAATGTGGATGTACTCGGGGTCAAAGGGCATGGATATGTTGTCTATATATTTTCTTGTGTTTATTTTTTTACTCTATTAATAAAGTGATTCTCGAAAAAGTAATTCTCGAAGGTTTTTTCCTAACAGATTGACTAACAAATTCTAACTTATAAATTACAAGATATTTTAGCTAACTTATTTAATTTTCTTCTATTTGGTTTAAGCGAATATTCTTTCACAAATATTTTTTGCTTAAATAATTATTCTTTTTAATTTGATCCAGAAGTTTAAATAACGTTTTTGCACTATGTGTATTGTCCCTCCTTTCTTCTATTTTTTGAATGACTATTTATAGACTTTAGAAGAAAGTAGTCCTTGTAGAGTATTCTATTGCCGATTAACAATTTGAGCTCTTTTGAATGTCTTTTTTTTTTTTTTCATTTAATGAGTTTAATAGTGATGAATATATTTAGTGCACTCTATGCTGAAATAAATGTTCTCTCTTCATTTTGGCAATATCCCAATAGATGGATGTGTTTATCTTCTTCTTAGACAATGTATATTTTCTTAAATGAGCTTAAGTTGTAGTGTTTACAAAAGTATTCATGTTTCTACAGTTAACAAAGTTTAACAAAGTTTGGTTAAGGAATTTGGTAAAGAAAAGAATATTTATCTCTTGTTTCGAGAGATCTTCTAATATGTCTTTTCTTTTGGTTAATAAATATTTGTCAGGGTTAAATATGATTTTGGTCTTTTAAATTTTAATCAAAATTAGAATTAGTCCAAATTTGAAATTTTGGTCTAATTTAGCCTTCAACTTTAGAAATGCATGAATTTAGTTTTTATAATCAAATTTTGTTAAGTTTTTTTTTTTATGTTTTAAACATGATTCATGATAGCATTTGAGTTGTTTACATTATTTGAAACGTTTTTTAAATCTATCCATTTCGCTTCAATGTTATCTAAAAAACGTTTTTGAAACGTCAAATAAACTTAACAACATTTTGTTAAAAAGATTAAATTTATGTACTTTTAAAATTTGAGGACTAAATTAGATCAAAATTTTGATTAAAAAATAATTTCAATTTTTACAAAAAGTTGAGAGAGAAAAATATAACTCATATTTGTGAAAAAGAAGTAATAGATATTCCCTACTGTGATGAAGTAAACATATATATTTTTTGTATAAAACAATATTAGATCAGTTTTATTCGTTTTTGTTGTCTGAGAGCTTCCTCACATCAATAGACAAACCAGGACTCTATAGTATTGTGTCATTTGAAACATTTTTGGTCATGATCTATTGTTCGTTTAATTCATCATGTGTATCATATGAAGTATAATCATGTTAAAATTTACTTTTGTTTTAGCACTTAATAAAGATAATACGGTGTTGAACTTTTTTATCTAAAACATAAAAAAATATTTTTCTCTAAAAAACCAAAAAAAAAATGTGTACTTTTTTTTGTCATTTTATATTTACCAACTACTTTATCAACTATTTTTTCCAAACAATTTTAGGTTAATATATTAGTTTTATCAATTTTTGATATTCATAAACTGAGTTTATCATCTTCCAGCTATAAAAGAACTTATAACCTATTAACTATCTTATTAACTGATTTCACCAAGCTTTTGGTATTTATATTTTACAAAATTAAAAATTACGGTCTTATATATAATATATCCTTTTAATTGTTAATTATATGGTGAATTTTTAAAACGATTAAAAATATTTCTTACTAAACATAATTTAATATATTTTAAACTGAAAATTGAAGATAAATATTTGTAATGAAAAATTAAAGGACTAACATTATATATGAAGAGAAAGTAAAATAAAAAATTGCAAATTTTATAAAATATAAGCAACAAAAATATAGATAAATAAAAAATTTACATTATAAAACTCTTAAGGTACATTCGCCCTTACAAAGGTTCTATGTTTTTTTATTCAAATTTGTGACGTAACTGTACCCTGCCGCTAAATACACTGAATTTAATTATTTGGTCAAAGAACGGTGAAGTTGATCATTAAACTTTCTCGGTTGTGACTTTTCTTTAGTTTTGCTTTCAGATTTTCTAGACATTTGTATTGACTTTCAAGTATAATTTAATTTTATTAGTATTTTGTTTTAATTTTATCATTTAAATAAGTTAACTTACTTTTTAATGTATATATTTTTTATATCATTTCTCATAATTCTATGTTAGTTTAATCTATTTTAAAACATATTTGAAAAACAGAAAAATTTATCTCCATATTACGAAACTCAATACTAAAATCATTTTACAGAAATTAAAATAAAATAAGAAAAAAATATAGAATTTAAAATTTAAAGATATTTTTACAAAAAAATAAGTGTAACATCCCATTTTAGTAATATAAAACTCATAAAATAAAACATTTAATATTTAAATATAGATTAACAGGATAAAAAGTATATTAATACATTTCTTTAAGATTTCAGACTATAAAAATATATCATTTATATAATAACACCAAACGTGTAAAGGTATCCCTATACTGAACATACTAACCACTCATACATCATATGTACTCTCACAACTATAACTACGAACTCCTCATCCTTCAGATGTGTGTATCTAAACTTGCATCTTAATCTGCTCCCACCAAAATGGTGATCATCATTGCAAAAGAACACAATACAAAACCACAAAGTGCAAGGGTATACAAAAGAGTTATCCTAAGACTATTTAAATCATATCGATTATGACTCATACATCAGCAACTACAAATAATTCACATAATTGCACACATACAATTGACACTAAACTCAAATATACAGATACATGCATTTGGAATCGGAATCACTGAAGACTTGCACTTGTGGTGGCCTCTGCTGCTCTGCAAATCCATTAATGGGTTTCACCCTACCACACAAAAGGTTAATTCATTATCATCTAAGGTCATTATCCTGTCATAAACTAAGACATCCTCCTACTCTCATCACACAATCAATTATACTCTATTTGAATGTAAATGATCAATAGTGTTTTAGAATGTCACCTTACTTAAATTCATAGTCCAATGCATTCACTCAAATAACACCACCATAAAATTTTCCCATTAGATCCATAGAATTACGTCAAACACATACAGTTCTTATATATATCAACAAACTCATTATCATCACAATTTCACAACAATTCTTTCATAATCATATACATCCTTAAACACATTTTCATATTCACATATCAATCATTCTATCTCACATTCCAAATACCAAATCACATATTATACAAAACATATCAAGTCAAGTCTCAAAATACCAACATCATTCATGCATAACTTTATACATCATATTTATAAAATTAACTTAGTCAATCATAGGTTAAAAATAAGGAATTAAAACTCTGCAACATTCTCGCCTGAGCTAAAGATTCTCGCTTGAGCGACAGGACTCTCACTTGAGCTAAAATTAAACAAAAATAAATAGAGTTTCAGTGGCTTTTTCGCTTAAGCTAGAGATTCTCGCTTGAGCGACAAGAGTTCTCGCTTAAGCCAAATATTCTTGCTTGAGCTAAAAGAACAAATAGCAAAGTGAAATTCTGGCTATTTTTGCTTTAGCTAGATTCGCTTAAGCTAAAATAGCATATTTTCACTCTATTCTCAACACCCAAATATGGAAAACACAAATCACCACAATTCATATGCACTCATCAATTCAACACATCAAAACACAATTAATGACCAAGGTAAGCAGTTCATTTCAAAATTACAACACAATCTCGCATCCCTTACCTTGAAGTTAGACCAAACTTGACAAGAAGAAAATCCCAAGGGAATTTGAGCACCAAATCCCCCAATTCAACCTAGAGAAGCCCAAAACACAAGAACACAGAGAAGAATGAGGTTCTGACATCACTAGAAATTTTCATATTACATGAGACTTTTCTTGTAAATTTATTAAAAAAATTTGCGAGAAAAGATTTTTTTCTGCCATTTTTTTCTTAGAATCTTAATTGGCAGATAATTCCTTTGTTGATAATTATTTTCTACAAAATTATAAAATTCGCAAGTATTTTTTACAAAATTTTTTGCAAAAAATATTTTATACAAAATATTTTGCAAAAAAAATTGGTAGCAATTTCTTGCAAATTTTTTTTCACAAAAAAATTTACAAGTATTTTCTACGAAAAAAATTTCAAAACAAAATTAGTAGGAAATATGAGTTTTTTAGTAGTGTGATCATGATCAAAATAGAAAAACAAAACTCCAGAACATAAAAGGAGATGAAGGTTAGATTTTTAATTTACGAGGATGAAGATTTTGTTCAAATTGATTCGAAGAGGACCCTGTCAGGAACCCAAAGGTGCCTTTGATTCCGGAGAATATGAGAATCAGATGAGAAAGAGAAAGTTTGAGTTAAATGAAGAATGTTAAAAGTTTTAAGTTAAATGAAGAATGTTTCTCAGCTTAGAGAGAAAGAAAGAGACATACTTTTTAGGAACCCAGACAACTGAGATTAATTTCTTTTCCTTCAAAAGAAAATGGGTTTTACAATATGATTGCATTTGATATTTCAAAGAAAAAAAGTTTAATTACAAGTTTAATTTTATAATTTAGTTTTATTTTGTTTTAAATATTTATAAATCGGTTTACTTAATTTTTCATCTCATAAAGACCAAACGTTAAAAAATATAGTTTTATTTTGTTTTCAATATTTATAAATCATTTACTTAACTTTTCATTTTCGTAAAGATCAAACGTTAAAAAAATCTTAAAGACCAAATTGACTCATTCTAAGTGAGATATTTGGAATAATATTGAAAAAAAAAAATTACAAAACTTAGTAAATTTATTTAAAAAATAAAAACCATGCATCAAGCCATATTTATCTTAATTGTTGTTTGTTAGTAGTTGACATTTAAACAAAATTGATATAAACGGTGCTCTCATCTAATAAAATCAACATAAACTGTTGTCTCATTCATTAATTGAGTAGGATGATGGGTTGACTTTCTATTTTTTATATAGAAAGATCAATTTTAGAGTATATAATAGAGATAGATGTTAAACTTTTAAAACAATTGCTTTTAGATGAGTTTTTACTTTTAGGAAAAATTATAATTTAAAAATTAAATTAAATTATTCATAAATTAAAATTAATATAAACAACTTAAGAATATTTTAAAAAAAAATTATATGAAAGAGTTTTATAAATTAATTTGTACATAACATAATTTTAACATATTAAAAGGTGAACTTTTTTATTTTTTCCTGTCAATTTTTTAGAAAAAGTCTTTTCAAACATTAGTTGTGGAAGTAGTTGGTGAGTTCTTTACGAAAGAGTAACATTTCTACATTAAGTTATTATTTTTTGAATATTATAAACTCCTCAAACCTTCCACCTTCAACCTCTTCCATTTCTTTTAAGCAAAAACCTCATCATCATCTTCTCTTTTAAGTATATTCTTATTTTTTTCTACTAATAAATAAATAAATGATTACAAATATAATTCAACAGATAATTCCTCAAAAAATATAATTTTCCCCTTTAAATGATTAACTTTTAACAACATATTTGATCCCTTAATACCATGGCTTCATAAATTTTACTATCTAAAATATTTTTACACATTTTATTATTAAATTTTCAACTTTTCCAACTTTTACTGATCATCCTTCTTCTTTTTTCACAAAAATAAAGACGTTGTAAGAAAAACAAAAATAACATGAAGTTATTTTAACTTACTTTATTTTCTTATGACATGTTAAATCTAACGAATTGGTAAGCTTTGTGAAAATTGAAAATTGTGATGATAAAATGTGAAAAAAACAAAACTAAAGTAATTTATAAAAGTTTATAAAATTTGTAATGTGACCTAATTAAAATTGTATTATTTTGTTCTACGAATCAACCGAGAAGCTTCAGATGTTGATGACAATAAATATAATAAGAATAGAATAGTTTTAAGAAAGAAAAAACAATATGAATGATTTTGATAGAAGTTCACTTTATGAATCCAAATGAATAATAAATGGCAGTCAACAGAAGATTACTCATTTAAATGTGAACATTATTGGTTATGTCATATTTTAATAATTATCATCATGATTAATTTGTTGACAATTTTTTTTGTTGTTGTGTCTCTTTCCATAATATGATTATTCTCTTCAAGAAAGTAAACTAAAATAAAATTTCAATTTTCAATGTGTACACAATCAATGTACGGAAGAAAAAACCATCACCCACAATGATAAATCTGGGGACATTTTTTTATTCGAATATTCTAAGATATATACCATACAATAGATTAAACAAATTAATCCTAACAAGCATATTAGCATTTTGTTATTTAATCTTATTAAAAACTATCTATGTTTACCAAGATTAAATCATGATGGTGACAATTAAATTGATAGTTAGCAAATTTCTCATCTTAATTAATTACATGCTTTGTCATGCATGTTTTAACCTATTTTTCAGTATTTAATAAATGCAAATTATTACAAAGCATTCAGACCGAAAATGATGTTACGATTGTACTAATGTCAGGTGAGTTTAAAACTTAAATGGGATATATAAATAGAACAAGACAGAAACAATTAAAAAGTGATATTTTAATCTTCTACATGACTTTATAATCATATTTTATTGGTATTAAATCTTCTTACTATATTCTTTAGAGAAGGTAAAATAAGTATTGAAAATGATTTTTGTAATAATACATTATTAGTTTGGTGTGAATTTAATAAGATAAAGGTTTATTCTTAAAAAATTAAGATTTTATTAGTACATGTTCCAAATTATATCTCAAAATGAACACTAGTGATTCATAACAAACTAAAAAGTTTTTTCATTAAAATTGGGTATTTTAACAGGGTTATACATCTGTCATCCTTGTTAGTATTAATAAGATTTATCTTTAGTGTGTTTAACCCAGATTCTAAAAAATATGATTGAAGTCAATAATTGAGCTTTAGATAGCCGTGTTTAGAGGAAATTTTATGGGATTTGAAATTTTAGAAATTTAAATTACAAGGTTTAAATTTTCTATCTTTTAAGATATTTGTTTAGGTGAATTAATTTTCAAATGATTAATCTTTGGATCGGATAACTTAATCCTGCTGAATTTAAATATTTAATTAACGAGAGAAATCACATAGATACATATAAAAAAGTATTATAAAGTATTTTATTACTGTACTTTATGAAAAAAATTATGTAAAACATCATTTCCGACAAATGACATATAAAAATTATATTATAGTCCAAAGTAGGACTCTATTTGTAACATGAAAAAAACTTAATATGTTTTTTTATTAGGAAGATGTTTTATATAATTTTTACAAAGTGTAGAGATAAAAATGAAAGACATATTAATTTGTCACTAATTACTCACATATATTTATCTATTATTAAGAAAAAATCTATCAAACTAATTTATCCACAAATTTTTAATTCTCGGTAATTTTTTATTTACCGATAGATGTTGGCCATTATTGACAATTTTGATCATGAATAAGTCTTTTTTGTTTTTTTAGTGAATACTCGATAGCAAAAAATCTCAATCTACATTTATTTAAGAACTCAAGAATGAGTCTTATTTTCTTGTTGCACAAATCTAAAGGGCCAAATTTGATAAGATATTTTGTCACTTTTTACTTGACTTTGGAATGCTTGAATGAAAATAAAAAATATCTATTAGGATGTTCACAACAAATGAGTGACAGTCTAGTCAATTGGTAAACACTAGATTGAGAGATTGTAAAAAATTTGATATTGAATAAGAAATTCTTGAAAAGTAGTTTGAAATGCACGAGGGGTGCTCTTTCCCTAATTAAGATGTTGCGCACGGTGATCAATTCAAACGAGAAACCAACCATGAGATTTATTTATGAAGAAATGGATATTGTTAAAGGAAAGATTAAAACCATTTTCAGTGGAGTTAGTAAAAGGTAATAATAACTAATTACCCTTCACTTATATTTGATTTTCTAATTTTCTTTTTTAGAATTATAGATTTTGGTTTTGGAGACTAATTAATTTATTTTTTATCTTACTTATCAATACCCCTTTGAAAAATCATTTATCAAAGATAGGATAACCAATTGTATAGGTCATTGCATGTTGCAAATTATCGCCTTAATCCCATATTACACCATGATGTTAAGTTTAAAGCTAATTAATTGTGAGGTGAAATGGGGAATGCATGATGGTTTGGATAGGTTGGTGAAAGCATTATTTTAGTGTGTGTTTAGGGGTCATGGCCCCATAAAATTTTCAACTTTTTCAAAAAGTATATCCCAAAATTTTTAATTTTTTAAAAATATATTCTTTTAAAATTAAAAAAAAAAAAATATATATATATATATATATATATATATATAATATTATATTGATATGAAAATTAAATTAGATAGACTTTTATTATTTTATAAAGTATAATATTTAATGCTAATAAATAATAAAGCATAAAATTAAATATAATAAAGAAAAAAAATTCATTGAAATATTTTTTATGTTCTTTCTCTTTATCTTTTAAGTTTTTTGCATATTCTAGTCATCTTTCACTTTTGCATGTTTTCTTTTGTTTTTTGTTTTTAAAAAATAAGTTAGACACAAATTCATTCTTTCTGCTCTCATTTTGCATGTGTTCTCCTTCATTCTTTAAGATAAAAAGGTAATCCTTTCTTATGAATATAAAAGGAAAAGTTATATAATATATGTTTTTCATAACCATTTTTTAGTTTTTGCTTGATTATCATATAATTTTTTTAGTAGTTATGTCTCTCAATTTTTTATTAAATTTTGATAAATTATTTGTAGTCTTATTTTTCTTTTAAATATGTATATTGATGAAAAATTAAATAATAGATTCATTTTCTAAAGTGAGAGAAGCGAAGATATCAATGAAGATGGAAACGAGATAGATTTACTTCTTACCTTCTTTACATATTTTCAAACATGATACTAAAATCCAATGGTTGGATTAGAGGAATCATTTCTTAAGATTCGAAGAATTATAGGTGGGAATTTCATATTAATTCTTTGAAACTTAATCAGGAAACATTCTCAAATATGAGAGTATCCAATGAGTAAAAAACGGAATAGATGAAATTAGAAAAAATTATTTAAATGAATTGTAAATCAAATACAACTTAAAAACTGCCATTTTTCTAAGGAGAAATCCAATACTCAATTACATATATTTTTGGTAAATTAATAACAATAATTAAATATATAAATATTGACTAAATTGTTTTGCCCCCTCTAAATTTTTTTGTGAAGATCCACCACTGGGTGAAAGCCATTAATGAGCTAATAAGATTAATGCTCAAATTGAGAGTTTCAAAAGCAAATCTAGACTTTTTTTGTAGTCCTGTACTAAAAAACAAAACTAGTGGGAATATATGGTAATGAACATCCAAAATTACAAATATTTGCAATATACTATTGAGTTTAACTTGTAATTCCTTTGGATGTGAGCATAATTTTATAATTACTTTTTAGAGACTAATATGATGTGATAAATATTTTTATAACTATTAAGGTTCACACAAAGAAAAGAAATTGTTTATATCAAAAGACAATGGTGTTTGTGATGGCTAATTCAGGATTGAAGAAGAAGAATGATATTGGAAAAAAATAAAGGTTTATAACATTGATGATCTTGTTTCCAATGGTGAATGGATTGTGGAGAAAAATGAAGCAAGTTCAAGTGTGGACGCTTTAAATGAAGATATTTTAGTTGAAGATGAAGAAAACGAAGATGTTAGTAGAGATGGTGTTGATAATGATGAAGGTTATGAAGGAGAAGACATTAAATGAAGTCATGTGGAAGAGAACGATAATTATCATATCTTTGGTAAGAAATATTTACTTGAATAATTTGTATTAAACATTTATGAATTCATTAATTGTTTTATGCATATTCCTTTTATAATTTATGAGCCTATTTAGTTGTGTTATGAATCTATTTTATGAATTATGTATGAGTTACCTTTATCATTTATATTATTTTTAATGGTACACCTATTTATAAATATAATATTTTATCTATTTGTAAATCTAAGTTACAAGTTTTTATTTCCCTTGGGATTCCTTACATCTTCCAGTTTGACAATATTGTATATTACATAAATTTCTTTACAATTAAATGTAAGAAAGAATTTTCATGTCTTAATTTTTTTTAATATATGGTTTGAACGTGTAAACATTAAATTTAAAATAAAATCATATTAAATTTTAAAACTATTTTTAAGTTTTAAATTTAGTATTACTAAAATCCCATTTTTCTAAACTCTTGGACTAATAATTATATATAAATATAATTTGAGAAATCAGAATCAAATTTATGGTGAATTTTAGGAAATAAAAATATAATTAAACTTAGGTTAAATCATTCATTTGGTCCCAATTTTCGTATGTAAATTTGAATTTGGTCCCTCAATTTTTAAAAGTGTTAACTAGGTCCCTAATTTTGATAATTTGTTTCAATGAAGCCCCTTCCGTTAAAATGGCAGAAACGGCGTTAAGCACAGTGACATGGAGATGTTAGACGAAACTGAACAGTGAAGTGGCGCATTAAATGTGCTACACATGGAATTTTAAATGTTGTAATAAATAATTAATTTCGAAAAAACGAAAAATGAGCATCTCTGTTAGACTTCAAATTGGGATTTATTCTAGGGTTTGCTTTCGTGACCGAAATTGGAGGAAGGAGGGGTTTGCAGAAGAATCGCGAGGGTGTGGGATCACATTGCTGGAAAGTTGGCGTTCGAACAGTTGAAATCAGAGTGTTCTTAGTGGAATTGCGATCTCAATTTAATTTCTTAAGTCTGCTTCTGAAATTAATCAGCTAAGCTCTCAGATTCCATCAAATGCTTCTGGAATTGTTACAAGGTCATCCCTTAAAAAGTCTGCTGCTACCCAAAAGAAACCACTTGAAGCACTTGGTTCCTCACCTCCTCCTTCTAGGTCAGCCATGCCTTTCTCTACTGGTTAATTTCTTAACCTAACTAATTTCAATATATAAATGCACAATAATCTTTTGTTTCAAAAGTTTTGTT